>JAEEGF011064581.1_pt1 | contig 41793 bp, 36 predicted proteins | sample 9134171 | NCBI WGS metagenome assembly JAEEGF01 (sample SAMN16246542, study PRJNA631951) | gut metagenome | biome: gut microbiome; feature: rumen; material: AP-attached | host: Bos | place: Iran: Karaj | collected 2018-10 | reverse complement strand
GAATCCATCGATTGTAATAACGAAGGAATCTTTTGTATATGCGGTATCAGCGTTTCTTGCTGATGGAACTGGATCATTTTCATCAACTGGCTTTACTACAGAAAAATCATCATCAAGTAATTCAACTGGGAATGGCTTAGCCCAAAGCTGATCCTGTGCGGATGTATTAAAATACTTTGTTGAATCACCTAGTACATCCTTATTCATATCACCAGCGGCTATAATGTAATTTCCAGCAGCGAATTCATTTCTCATATCTTCGTTAAGCATTACTACCTGATTCTGAGCTGTCGCAGGATCTGTAGTATAGGCTGAAAGATGTACATTATAAAGAACCAGTTTCTTTCCGTTATCTACGTCAATATAGTTTTTACAGTAGCAACGGTCCAGGTCGATTAATTTTGACATTCCTTCCTCAATTGGAAGAGAGCGTCTTGTTGCACTATTAATCTGAACTGAAGATATAGTGTATACACCAGCTAATGATTTTCCGTGGGGCTGAGTAAAAGGATAGAGTAAAAATGGGCTATCATAGTTTATAGCAAATGTTCTAGAGCTATTTCCAAAGGACGAAGAATTAATTCTATCATATATAAGTTCGCTTTCATCAACCTTATAGCTTCTTGTAGATTTTAAATCTACCTCCTGTAAGGCGATAAAATCAGGCGAGAGACCTAAGATGGCATCCATAGATCCGTTTATATTTGTTATTACGGCATCCTTTGAATATGCCCAGGATTCTGTACCGCCATCCATAAAGAATGAATAATCATCTGAATATGCCCCGAAACCAAGATTTGCAGATATTATACGATATTTTTTATCTGCTTGTGCTGTGGTATTTTCTGCTGTGCCTTCCACATCTATAGATTGATTATCTTCTATACGATGATAAGAAATTAGCACATAAGCTGCATATACTGCTAGAAAAACTATTATAATGATAATTAAAGTAAGTATGAATTTAAAAAGTTTTTTTAACATATTGGTTCTTCCTTTCTTTTAATATGCGGTTGTATATTATCACAATACTGTGTTTTTTTGATTAAAAAATATAAAGGAGAGACTTTTAATGACTGAATTAATTAAAAAAAATAGAGCCTACAGAATGAATCTATTGTATATAGCATTACAGGGATGCTATTGGATGATGGTATGCTGTACTGTCAGTATGGGTAGTGCTTATCTTTCAAACAGAGGGTACTCTACATTTTCCATCGGGTTATTATTTGCAATTGCATATCTCTTTGCTGCAGTTATTCAGCAGGTAGTATCTGTTGCTACTGACAATTCAATTAAATTTGATGTTATAGATGTTTTACTTATTTTAGGAAGCATAATTACCTTGGATCTATTAATAGCTTTAGGCACTCATGAAAAAGGTTTTGTGACAGGAATAACATTTTTAATTGGTGCAATGATTGCCACAGTGATTCAGCCATTTTTAAATGCTCTTAATTTTCATATTCAAAGATGCGGTATAAACATGAATTATGGTGTTGCCAGGGCCAGTGGTTCATTTTTCTTCTTTATCATGAGTCTTGTTGTGGGATTCTTTATGAAAGTTACAACTGAAAAGGCTACTGTTGCATTGGGATTTTTGGTATCCATATTATTCGTTATTATCATATTTTGGATTAATGAAGATTTAAAGGACAAGAATCTTAATGTAAAAAAAGATTACGATCCTTTTGAGGAAAAGAAATCTATTGATTTTGAGTTTGATGGCATTAATGCTTTTGTATCAAAATATAAGATGTTTTTTATATATCTTATTGGTGTAGTTTGCTTTTTCTTTGGACATATTATTGTAAATAATTTTATGTATCAGATTGCTGTCAACGTTGGTGGAAATGAGAGTACTAATGGAGGACTTTTGGCTTTGCAGGCTATTGTAGAACTGCCAGCTATGATTTTTTTCACTAAGCTAAAAGATAGATTTGATTCAAAAATTTTGCTTAGCGTGTCGGCCGTTTTTTATCTATTAAAGATATTTTTCACTGCAATAGCAAGTTCCATTGGCATGCTATATTTCAGTATGCTGTTTCAATCACTTGCCTTTGCCCTTTTCATTCCGGCATCTGTTCATTTTGTAGATGAGATTATGTCTGAGAAGGATGCAGTAAAGGGGCAAGCCTTTGTGACAATTGCTATGACATTCAGTAGTCTCATAGGAAGTATATTAGGTGGTTTGATCATTAATTTACTGGGAGTTTCAGCTTCATTATACTTTGCTACACTCATTACATTTGTTGGTGTAATTATCTCAATTTCAGCTCTTGTCAGAATAAATATACAAAAATAGTGATAAAAGATAGATTTTTTGATTACAAATTGCTAAAATAACTATATACATATAGTGAGAGAAAGATATGGCTAAATATAATATTGGTGGATATATCTTTAACGATGAGAATAGTGCGAAGAAAGCTGCCAAGGAATTAAAGGCAGTAGAGTATATTCTTGGGCAGATAAAAGTTGCCGACGAACAAGAAGTACTTAAAATCTACAAAAAGATTTTAAATCAACGACTATTTTCTACACAGGTGGGTATGGATTTCCTGAATCAGCTTAGACAAAACTTGGTTGGTTCTGGAGTATTTCAAGAACAGGATGTTCCTACTGTTTATTCTTTGGAGGAACCGGTAAAAGAACAGGAGCCTGTCTTAAATGAAGATACCTCGGTTACTTCTGAAGAACCAGTAATTCAGAAGAAAGAAAAAAAGGCAAAAAAGGATTCAAAGGAAAAGAAACAGGAACGAGATAATTCCTCTGAATCTGATAATGGGGTAATCAAAAGACTTCGTTTGATTAATAGTTTTTTGATTATATGCGTTTTTACACTTTTACTTTGTGTTGGTGGAATGTTTTATGTAAGCACTACTATTAACAGTCCTACAATACTTAATTACAAAGAGTCTATTACTGACGAATTCTCTACCTGGAAGCAGGAGCTTGACGAGCGAGAGAAAGAGCTTAACGAACGTGAAGCTGCCCTTGAAGAAAGAGAAGCAAAAGTCAGTGAAATAGAAGGTAACTAAAAAAATAATTCAAGGATGGGGTTGGTGTTATGTCTAAAAACAAAATTCTTGTGGCTGACGATGAAAGCCGAATGAGAAAACTTATCAGAGACTATTTGGTAAGAGAAGATTACGAAGTTGTAGAAGCAGAGAACGGTGAACAGGCTCTCGATATGTTCTATATGGATAGTGAGATTTCGCTTATCATTTTGGACGTAATGATGCCTAAAGTTGATGGGTTTGCTGTTTTAAAAGAGATTCGAGAGACATCATCAATTCCGGTTCTTATGCTCACAGCTAAAGGAGAAGAAAATGATGTTTTAAACGGCTTCGAATTAGGAGCTGATGAATACATCAATAAACCATTCTCTCCAAAGATTCTTATGGCAAGAGTAAATGCAGTACTTCGCAGAAGCACTGATGATTCTCTTGGCAAGAAAGTTGTTGAGGCAGGCGGTATTCAGTTAGATGTAGATGCTCACGTTGCTACCAATGATGGAAATCCAGTTGAGTTATCAGTTAAAGAATTTGAGCTCCTTTACTACTTCATCAATAATGAAGGCATTGCTCTTTCCAGAGAAAAAATTCTAAATCACGTTTGGGATTATGATTACTTTGGAGATGCAAGAACAATTGATACTCACGTAAAGAAACTTCGTAGTAAGTTAGACGATAAGGGAAATTACATCAAGACTATTTGGGGCATGGGGTATAAATTTGAAGTTGACGCAAAGGCCTAGTAAAATTAATCGCCAAATTGTAGGATCGTTAGGTGTTTTAGTAGTTTTATCATTAATACTGGTAAGCATCCTAACATCCTGCTTTTTAGGCGATTATTATATTTATGAAAAAAGAAATGACATGAAAGAGCTTTTCTCTTTGATGTCGCAAAAATGCTTAGATGGCACTCTATATGGTAAAGATAATCTTCCAGAGAATCTTGACCTTTTCGATAAAAATTCTGTTTCGGTTATTATTACAAATGCCGGCGGAGATTCTCTTTTAACTTCTTTAGCTGATTCAGAAACTATGATTGAGCAGCTTAATTATACGTTGCTTTCTAACAATGAAGAAAATCAGCTTGTTAAAACTGCTGAAGATTACAAGATTTTTAAGCAGAAGTTTCCAGATTATGAAGATACCTATTTTGTTTTGGTAGGAGTACTACCAGACGGGAATATTGTCTTTATAAAAGCGCCTATTTCATCATTAGAGCATAATGCAGATATAACCTATAAGTTTTTATTTTTGGTATTTCTTATTAACTGTATTATTTGCATCTTTATTGTGAGATTTATAATTGGCAGATTTACAATGCCATTATTTAAGCTCATTAATATCACCAAACGTATTTCTAATTTTGATTTTGAGGCTACATATCATCCACAAAAGTTGTACAACGAGATGGATGATTTAGGTGAACATGTAAATGAAATGTCTACCACATTAAAACGTGCAATTGAGCAGCTAAGATTTGCTAATGAAAGCTTAAAGCATGATTTGGAGTTAAAGGAAGAAACAGAGAACATGAGAAAAGAGTTCGTTTCAAATGTTTCTCATGAGCTAAAAACTCCAATAGCCTTAATCCAAGGATATGCAGAGGGTCTTCAGGAAGGCATTATGGATGATGAGGTAAGTCGAAAGATTTACCTGGATATCATAATTGATGAGGCTAACAAAATGAACCGTCTTGTTCGTGAAATGCTGATATTGAATCAGCTTGAGGCGGGACAGATGAACCTGGATCTTGTTGATTTTAACCTGACAGAAATGATTGATGGAGTTGTGGATAGCAACAAGATTAATTTTGAGGCTCAAAATATAGTTTATTCCTTCATTAATAAAGAGGATTGCTATGTTCACGCTGATGAATTTTTGGTTGAACAGGTTGTTACCAATTTCATTAGTAACGCAATTCATTATGTCATGAATGAAAACATCATTAATGTAAGGTATGATTTTGTAAAAAAAGGAAAAGTTCGAATTAGTGTATTCAATTCAGGCAATAATATTGGTAAGAGGGATATTAAGCACATTTGGGAAAAATTCTACAAAGCAGATAAAGCCAGAAGTCGTGAGTATGGCGGAAGTGGTATAGGTCTTTCTGTTGTTAAGGCAACAATGGATTTATTACACGAAAAATATGGTGTAGAAAACCTTCCAGATGGAGTTGAATTTTGGTTTGAGTTAACTTTGGTAAAAGACACAAAAATCAAAGAAAATTCATAGAATTTTCTGATTTTTCACATTGAAGAATACACATTTTAATGCTAATATACCATTAATGATTAGTGTATTTTTTAGGAGAAGGCATGAAAACTAACAGAATTTTATTACTGGCTTCTGTGTTGTGTTTTTCTCTAATAGCCACTGGTTGTGGAGAACCTCTTTATGAAATGACCAGTGAGGAAGAGGCAATAATCACTCTATATGCTTCTAAAGCTGTTGCTAAATTCAATAAAAATCAAGTTATTGGAATAGCAAATGCCCGTGTGAAAAAGGGAGAGCTTGATGATGAGTACGTTCCCGATGAAGATCAAGAAGATCAAGAAAATCAGGAGGAAGTACCAGAGGAAACCAGTACTGAAGAATTAATTGATCCAGAAACTGGGGAGCCTATAGCTTCCGAGGAGTCTGAAGATATGGAATCTTCTGATGAGGGGGCAACTGGTGAAACATCAAATGATGAAGAGAGCAGCTCTGCAGATACGGGGTATTCCTTTACAAATGCTGTTGGCATAGAAGGTGTGGAATTTACTTGTTCGGAATTTGATGTTACCAGCGAATACAAAGCATCTTCAAGTTTTGTCCTAACTCAAATTAAAGGTAAGAAATATTTAGTTTTATATATTGAGGCGGAGAATAAATCTGATTCAGCGGTTGATTTTTCAAAAAATTCCAATAGGGAATATAGTTTATCTCTTAATGGAGGCGAGAAATCAAAATCACAGTACACACCGGTTTCAAATGATTTATCTACCTTTAAAGGTAGTATGAAACCTGGCGAAAAGAAATCTTTTATAATAGTATTTTCATTCAGTAACTCGGCTGTGGAGAGTATCTCATCCCTTGAACTTTACGTTACAAGCGATGGCTCTACCAGGGGTACAACCATATAAATCATTATTGATTTAAATGAGAGGAGATTTGCATGGATACTAATATTTTATTGGAATCAGGTACTAACGAACTGGAGGTCCTTGAATTCAAAGTTGGCAAGAATTTCTACGGAATCAACGTAGCTAAGATTAGAGAGATTCTCTTATATCAGCAGGTGACGCCATTGCCTAACGCTCACCCTTGCATTGAAGGAATCTTCATGCCAAGAGATATTATGATTTCTGTCATTTCTCTTCGCAAATGTTTGAACATTCAGGATGAATGTGATACTGATGGTTTATTCATTATTACAAATTTCAATAGTTTAAATACAGCTTTCCATGTTGATGAGGTTCTTGGAATCCATCGTGTATCTTGGGAAGACATTATTAAACCAGATGCGACAATTAGCTCTGATGAATCTGGTGTTTCTACAGGTGTTATAAAGCTTGAAGATAGACTTGTAGTTATTCTTGACTTTGAGAAAATCGTTACTGATATTAACCCAGAGACTGGTCTTAAGGTTTCAGAAATGGATGATTATGAAACTCGCGACAGAAGTAAATCACCTATTCTTCTTTGCGAGGATTCTCCACTTCTTTCAAAGCTTATTGTTGAGTGTTTGAAGAAGGCTGGTTACACAAATTTGATTGTAAATATGAATGGTCAGGAAGGCTGGGACAAGCTGGTTGAGATGCATAAGAACGGCACAGTTCTTCAGGATGTTCACCTTATCATTACTGATATTGAGATGCCTCTTATGGATGGTCACAGACTATGTAAGCTTGTTAAAGAGAACGAGACCATGCGCAATATTCCACTTATTATTTTCTCATCTCTTATTAATGATGAGATTAGACGTAAGGGTGAAAGCCTTGGAGCCGATGCTCAGCTGACCAAGCCGGAGATTGGTAAACTTATTGCGGTAGTCGATGATTTGGTTGCTAAGTACGAGAGTGCTCGTAACGGAAATTAGAATTTTAAAATTTTGGGGTATGCTGAGCATGCCCCATTTTTAAAATACGGGAGGATTTAAGATGTCTCAGGCTGAGGACTACTTAGATGGACTATTAAATTCAATAAACAAGGCTAAGACTGATGCTAAACAGGTCGAGGAAAATGTTGAAAGAAAGCAACAGGAGTTTGTAGAGAATCGCAAACAGGTTGCTCCTGATGAAGACTTTTTTACAGCAACTGGAATCGACGTTCAGCAGACAAAAGGAAAAAGCTCACATCCTTACCTCAGGAAAATTCTTTCTGAGGAAGATTTTTTGCGCAAATTTGAAGAAGAATTAGGTGAGGATGATGTTGATGCATTTATTGCAGATTTTGAACAGGAAATCGATGATGAAGAGCAGGCTTTTCAGGAGACTGGAAAAAGCGGCAACGATGAAGATATAGTCGATAAACTTCTTAACAATATAGCTAATGTAGTTAGCGATGCTACAAAGGAGCTTGATGACACTGCTGAAGGATCAGATGGTAAAGATGATGACCAAATTCAGTTAGATGCTTTCCCTAATTTAGATGAAACTTCTGAAGACAGTAACCAGGAGGAAGCACCGATAGAAGAGTCTCCTGCCAATGATTCATCTGATTCTGATAGCTTGACAACTGAAGATGGAGAATTAAAGCTTCCAGATGACGATGATATTGATTTATCACAGTTTATCGAAGAGGAATCGGATGAAGATGCTGATGATACATCAGAAACTGAGTCTTCAGAGGAATCTTCAGATGATGAGGATGATTTTGGATTTTCCTTAGATGATGCTTTAGATGATTCGGCTGAAGAAGAGCCTCTAGATGAATCAATGAAGGAATTTATGCCAGATGATATGGATGCTTTAGATGAGGCTGAATATGGTGAAGGCGAAGAGCCAGATCTTTCTGGTGAAGGAGGGCTTGATTTAGATAATATTTTAGATGGAGATGAGGATCTAATGGATATTTCATCTCTTCTAAATGGTGACGAGGAAGGACCTTCTGAATCTGCTGATATAGATGAATCTGCTGAGGAGCAAGATAGCTCCGCTTCATCTGATGATGGAGGAGGAAAGAAAGGCAAAAAGAAGGAAAAGAAAAAGAAAGAAAAGAAGGAAAAAGGTGAGAAGAAGCCGAATCCTATTTTACAAAAGCTTGCCCTTTTAATTTTTGGCGCACCTGATGAGGATGAGCTTGCTGAGGCAGCTGCAGAAGAAGCAGCAAAAGCAGCGGCAACAGTTGAGATTACTTATGATGAAGAAGGTAATCCAATTATTCCTGAAGGTGTAGAAGGTGCTGATGACGGAAAGAAGGGCAAGAAGAAAAAGGAGAAGAAGGAAAAGCCTCCTAAGGAAAAGAAGGAGAAAAAAGCTAAGCCTCCTAAAGCTCCTAAACCTAAGAAAGAGAAACCACCAAAAGAACCTGATAATTCTCCTAAAATTCCTATTTCCATTATTGCAACTTTTTTGGTATTATCTATATCAATAATTGGTGTTGTATTGGTTGGTATGACTTTCACAGGATTGAAACGTCATATGGCTCAGGCAAGGGAATTGTTTGATCAGGGTAATTATATAGCTGCCTACGAAAAGCTTAATGGATTTGATTTCAGAAGCGATGAAAAGGTTGAGCTACTTAGAAATCAGGCTAGGACCTTAGCTGATTTGCAGCAATGTCAGGATGAGTATACTACCTTTATTAATTACAAGATGTATAATTACGCCCTGGATTCATTGTTAAAGGGACTTGGTAGATACGAGAAATATAAAGATGATGCTGCAGAATATGGTATTTCCGATGAGTACGATGCTTTTGGAAATAGCATTATAATTGAATTGCAGGAAACCTTTGGTTTATCAGTTGACGATGCCATGGCAATTTATAAGCAACCAAATCGACATTATTATACTATAGAACTTAGAAAGGTGCTTAGAAAGCTAGGGTTACCAGACACATGATAGCAATACTTGATTATGATGCAGGAAATATTAAAAGTGTAGAAAAAGCATTTGGAATCCTTGGTAAGGAAACTGTCCTTACCAGGGATTTTCATGTGATTGAAAAAGCCGATCACCTGGTATTACCGGGAGTCGGCTCTTTTGCTGATGCCATGAATCACTTGAAAAAGTACGAATTGGATAAGGCAATAAAGGAGTACGTCCATAGTGAAAAGCCATTTATAGGGATTTGTCTTGGGCTACAGCTGTTATTTGAATCCAGCGAAGAGTCTCCAGGCGTTGAGGGTCTACATCTTCTAGATGGAGTTGTTAAAAGAATACCAGATGCTCCTGGCTTAAAAGTGCCTCATATTGGCTGGAATTCTCTGGATTTTCCAAATGATGGAAGACTTTTTAAAGGAATAGATGAGGGTAGCTTTGTATATTTTGTTCATTCTTATTATTTAGAAGCAAAAGATTCTTCTATAGTTAAGGCTACTACTGATTACGGCTGTCATATTCATGCATCTGTAGAGAAGGATAATATTTTTGCTTGTCAATTCCATCCAGAAAAATCATCAACGGTGGGACTTAAGATACTAGAAAATTTTGCTGAAATTAACTGAGGTGAGAAAAATGTTTACAAAAAGAATTATCCCATGCCTTGATGTGAAGGATGGTAGAGTTGTTAAAGGAGTTAATTTTGTAGATTTAAGAGATGCCGGTGATCCAGTAGAAATAGCTGCAGCCTATGATAAAGCAGGGGCTGATGAGGTGGTATTCCTTGATATAACTGCATCCTCTGATGGCAGGAATACTGTAGTTGATATGGTTCGTCGTGTGGCAGAGCAGGTTTTTATTCCATTTACAGTTGGCGGAGGTATTCGTACAGTGGATGATTTTAAAGCACTGCTTAGGGAAGGTGCAGATAAAATCTCTGTAAATTCCGCTGCAATTGATAACCCACGTTTGGTAGCTGATGCTGCTGATAAATTTGGCAGACAATGTGTTGTTGTGGCTATTGATGCTAAACGTAGAGCTGACGGTGGGTTTAATATTTATAAGCATGGTGGACGTTTGGATTGTGGTATCGATGCTGTTGAATGGGCTGTTCAAGTAGAAAAGCTAGGAGCAGGAGAGATTCTTCTGACTTCTATGGATCAGGATGGTACCAAGGCTGGATTTGATATAGAGCTTACCAAGGCTGTATCTAGTGCAGTTAATATTCCGGTCATTGCCTCAGGTGGAGCTGGCAATATGGAGCATTTTAAAGATGCCCTTACAGTTGGAGGAGCAGATGCGGCTCTTGCTGCCTCTTTATTTCATTATAAAGAGCTTGAAATTATAGAGCTTAAGAAGTATTTAAGGGACAATAACGTTCCCGTGAGGTTATAGAATTAACAGATTTTACACATTGTTATTGTATTATAATGGTAACTATAGACATGAAAGTGAACATGGATGTTCAGGCGGTTATTCAAAGGAGTGATGTTTATGTCTTTAACTGTTAATTCTTTCGGAAACGAATCTATTTATTCATTGTTTGGCGGCTCATCAAGCAGTACAAGCTCTATTTTTGGCGGACTTGAATCATCTCTTACAAATTTAGTATCCATTCGCTCAGGCGCATATGGAAAGCTTGTAAAGTCTTATTATGCCCAGTACGATAAAGAAGGAAATTTAAAAACTAAGGACAGCATCAAATCTAAGGAGAATACCTCTAACTTAAGCGAAATTAGAAATGATGCTTCTGGTCTTAACAAGTCTACTGATGCTTTGCTTGCAAAAGGAAAGAATTCTATCTGGGAGCAGGTTGAGACTACAGATGAAGATGGTAAAGTATCAAAAGACTACGACAAGGACAAGATTTATAAAGCCCTAGAAAGCTTTGCAAAATCTTATAATTCTCTTGTTGATAGTGGTCAAAAGGCTGAGAGCATGGGTGTTCTTACTCAGGTGGCAGCTATGGTTACCACATCTCAAAAAACTGCATCTACATTAGGCAAGGCAGGAATAACTATAGATAAAGATAATCATCTTAGTGTGGATGAGGATTTCCTTAAAAACAAAGCTAATATGACTTATGTAAAGGATTTGTTTAATGGTACAGGAAGCTATGCTTATCAGATAGCTACAAAGGCTTCCATGGCTAATTCTTATGCTAGTACGGAGCTTACCAGCATCACAGGCAAGAAGTCGTATACAAGCCAGGGTTCTTACTCATTATCTGCAGATGATATTATAAGCAAGTTTGACAAGACTACTTAAACAACAGATTGTAATTAACAAAATAAGGTGCCACTCAAGGAGCCAATCTCGCGACGGAGTGGCTCCTTTTTTGTTAATGTAACAATCTGTAGTGGACATACGCTGTGGGTTCGGTTATAATTTTGCTCGGAAATTGCATTTTAAGGAGGAACCCATGGTAGTTAAATCTTTAGCAAGAGAATTATCAGAAACCAGTTATCCAGGCAGAGGCATTGTCATTGGTAGATCGATTGATGGAACCAAGGCTGTCACTGCCTATTTTATTATGGGACGTTCTGAAAATTCTAGAAACAGAGTATTCGTAGAGGAAGGTGCCGGCATTCGCACAGAGGCCTTCGACCCATCAAAACTTACAGATCCTAGTCTTATTATTTATGCTCCGGTAAGAGTTTTGGGAAATGATACTATTGTTACAAACGGAGATCAGACAGATACGATTTACGAATATATGGAAAAGGGCGAAACATTTGAGCAGTCACTTCGCAGACGCGAGTTTGAGCCAGATGGTCCAAATTTCACTCCTCGTATTTCAGGTCTTCTTCACATCGAAAACGGACAGTTTAGTTATGTAATGTCCATTCTTAAATCTAACATGGGTGATTCTGATTCATGTAATAGATATACTTTTGATTATTCTAATCCTAAGGCCGGTTCAGGTCGTTTTATTCACACTTATATGGGCGATGGAAATCCACTTCCTTCATATGAAGGCGAGCCTACACCAATTGAAATTTCTGGCGATATTGATGAGTTTACAGATTTAATCTGGTCTAACCTTAATCCAGACAATAAGGTTTCACTTTTCGTGCGTTACATCGATATCGCAACAGGCGCAAAAGAAACCCGTATCGTAAATAAGAATATTAAATAAATAGGAGAATAATGCTATGAAAGAATTGGAATTAAAGTATGGTTGCAACCCAAATCAAAAACCTTCTCGCATATATATGGAAGAGGGCGAGCTTCCTATTGAAGTACTTTCAGGAAAGCCTGGATACATCAATTTCCTTGACGCATTTAATGGCTGGCAGCTTGTTTCAGAGCTTAAGAAGGCAACAGGTCTTGCTGCTGCTACTTCATTTAAGCATGTTAGTCCGGCAGGAGCTGCTGTAGGACTTCCACTTTCAGAGGTCGAGAGAAAGATTTATTGGTGTGATGATTTAGATATGGAGTTTACACCTCTTGCAAATGCTTATGCCAGAGCCCGTGGCGCAGATAGAATGTCTTCATTTGGTGATTTTATTTCACTTTCTGATGTTTGCGATGTTGCTACAGCAAAGCTTATTAAAAGAGAAGTATCTGATGGTGTTATTGCGCCTGGATATGAACCTGAGGCACTTGAGATTCTTAAAGCTAAGAAAAATGGCAACTACGCTGTAATCAAGATTGACCCAAATTATGTTCCAAAGAGCTTAGAGCGTAAGGAAGTGTTTGGAATCACCTTCGAGCAGGGAAGAAACGAGCTTGTTATTGATGACGATTTCTTTGCAAATATTGTTACTGAAAATAAAGAGCTTACAGAGCAGGCAAAAATTGATCTTGCTATTGCAATGATTACCTTAAAATATACACAGTCAAATTCTGTTTGCTACGTAAAGGATGGTCAGGCAATCGGAATTGGTGCTGGACAGCAGTCACGAATTCACTGTACACGTCTTGCAGGTCAGAAGGCTGATAACTGGTGGCTTCGTCAGTCTCCAAAGGTTTTAGGACTTGATTTCGTTGATGGAATTAAGAGAGCTGATAGAGACAATGCCATCGATCTTTATATTGGCGAAGAATTCGAAGATGTCATTGGTGATAATGTATGGCAGAAGACCTTTAAAACAAGACCTAGCGAGTTTACAAAGGCTGAAAAGAGAGCTTGGCTTAATAAGCTTACCGATGTTTCTGTTGGTTCTGATGCATTTTTCCCATTTGGAGATAACATCGAAAGAGCTCACAAGTCAGGTGTTAAGTATGTAGCTCAGCCAGGTGGTTCGGTTCGTGATGACAATGTTATCGAAACTTGTAATAAATACAATATGGTAATGTCGTTTACAGGCCTTAGACTTTTCCACCACTAATCCCTAAAAAGCTTGCAAATGTCTGAATATTTGCTATAATAAACTTGTTATTGAAGAGAGCGACTTAAGAGAGAGCGATTTTTAGCTCTCTCTTTTATTTATGTTTTCGCTCTTAGTAGCATTTACAACTGAATAAGGAGGACATTTATGTCAAAACACACCGATTACGAAAAACGTACGGAAGAATTGATTACTCCTATTCTTGACGAGCTAGGCTTTGAGCTCTACGACGTTGAATACGTTAAGGAGGGCGCAGATTATTATCTTAGAGCCTACATCGATAAGGAAGGTGGAATCACAATTGATGATTGCGTTGATGTTAGTCGTCGTATGAACGAGTTACTTGACGCAGAGCCACAGATTGGTGGAGACGAAGGTTATATCTTCGAGGTTAGTTCACCAGGTCTTGGCAGAATTCTTAAAAAAGACAAGCATTTTGAAAAAGCAATAGGACAAGATGTAGACATCAAGACCTACAAGCCTGTTAATGGTGCCAAGGAATTTACAGGTGCTCTCAAGGCATTTGACAAAGACACTCTTACAATCGAGTTCGAGGATGGCACTGTAGTTTTTAACAGATCAGATGTTGCACAAGTCAGATTATCAATAGATTTTTAAGGGACATAGGAGGAAATATGGCAGCTAATACAAATGATTTTTGGGAAGCTCTTACTGATCTTGCAAAAGAGAAAAACATCAGCATGGATGTATTAATCGAGACTATCGAGAATTCGCTTCTCATTGCATGCAAAAACAATTACGGAAAAGCAGATAATGCTAAGGTAGAAATCGACAAGAATACAGGTGAATATCACGTTTACCTTTCAAAGACAGTAGTTGATGAAGTTATGGATCCTGTTGAGGAGATTTCTCTTTCTGATGCACAGGATATCAGTGGAAAGCATCAAGTTGGCGATATTGTTCAGATTGAGGTTAAGTCTAAGGACTTTGGTCGTATTGCAGCTACAGCAGCTAAGAACACTATTACACAGAAGATTCGTGAGGAAGAGCGTAAGGTTCTTTATGAGGAGTACTATGAGCTTCAGCACAAGGTTGTTACTGGTGTAGTTACACGCTTCTCTGGAAACAATATCCATGTTAATCTTGGCAAGCTTGAAGGTTTCCTTTCTGAGACAGAGCAGGTTAAGGGCGAGTACTACAAGCCACAGGACCGTATCAAGGTTTACATTGTAGAGGTTAAGACTTCTAATAAGGGACCACGTATTTTAGTTTCTCGTACTCATCCAGAGCTTGTTAAGAAGCTTTTTGAGGAAGAGGTTTCTGAGGTTCGTGATGGAATCGTTGAGATTAAGTCTATCTCTCGTGAGGCTGGTAGCCGTACAAAGATTGCTGTTTGGTCTAACGATGAGGATGTAGATCCAGTAGGTGCTTGCGTTGGTCAGAATGGTGCACGTGTAAATGCAATCGTTAATGAGCTTCGCGGTGAGAAGATTGATATTGTAGAGTGGGATGAGAACCCTGCATACCTTATTGAAAATGCACTTTCACCTGCAAAGGTTGTTGCAGTTATCGCTGATGCAGATGAAAAGACAGCTCGTGTAGTTGTTCCAGATTATCAGCTTTCACTTGCTATCGGTAAGGAAGGTCAGAATGCTCGTCTTGCAGCTCGTCTTACAGGCTTCAAAATCGACATCAAGAGTGAAACTCAGGCTAAGGAAGCAGGAGATTTCCTTGATTACGAGGAAGAGTACGATGATGACGAGTACTATGATGAGGAAGAATACTACGATGAGGATGCTGAGTACGAAGAGGAGTACGAAGAATCTGAGTCAGAAGAATCTTCAGAGGAAGAGTAAATGAACGATAATAAATTACCTCTTAGAAAATGTGTTGCCTGTGGGCAGATGCTTCCTAAAGACCAGCTTTTCAGAGTTGCTTTAGTAGATGGCAAAGTACAGCTTGATCTTAGTTTGAAGGCTCAAAGCAGAGGTGCTTGGGTTTGCAAAAATGAAAAATGTATTTTGCTGGCTGAAAAGAAAAAATCTTTTAACAGAGCATTCAAAACACTTGTTTCAGAAGAGGTGATTAACAGTTTAAAAATGGAGTTAGAAAATGGCAGTAGATAAAGGACTTAATATGATTAGTATGGCCATGAAGGCAGGAAGATTAGTAAGTGGAGAGTTCGCTTGTGAACAGGCCATCAAAGAAGGCGTTGGAGAGCTTTGCATCGTAGCTACTGATGCTTCTGACAATACTAAGAAATCATTTTCAAATTCCTGTGAGTTCTACGATGTGAAATACGTAGAATACGGAACTAAAGAATCTTTAGGTCATGCAATTGGAAAAGAATATCGGGCATCCATTGTAGTGTGCGATGAAAATTTATCCTTAAGCATTCTAGATAAGATACTGAAGTAGATGAGGAGGATATTAGATGGCAAAAATTAAAGTACATGAATTAGCTAAAGAGCTGGGAAAGGAAAGCAAGGACGTTATTGCTTTTCTCGAGGCAAGTGGTATAGAAGCAAAGGCTCAAAGTGGCGTTGAAGATGATGTTGCAGCAAAGGTAAGAGCAAAGTTTGCAGCAAAAGATGAAAAGAAAGCTGCTCCTAAGCAGGCTCACGCTGTAGATAAGGATGGCACCCCTGTTAAGAAGCCACGTCCAGTGGACAAAGAGGGCAATCCTGTAAAGAAAAAGAAGAACGTTTTTGTAGTTACTCGTGATCACGATGATAGAAGAAGACGTCCAGGTTCAGATTCTTCTAGAAACGAAAACAGAGAAAACAATAATAATGGTCAGAAGAAGCAGGCTCAGCAGCCACAGCCAAGAGGTCCAATTAGACCACGTTCATTCGCTGATGGTGTACGTCCATCTCAGAGAGCAAGCGCTCAGTCTCAGGATACTGAATTTGTATCAAAGAGAAATTCTGAGGAAGCTGCAGAGCGTCCAGTTAAGAAGGAACGCACAGAACGTCCAGAAAGAAATGAGCGCACTGAGAGAAATGAACGTCCAGAAAGACGCGAAGGAAGACAGGAGCGTACAGAGCGTGGCGATAGACCAGCAAGAGGTGATAGACCAGCTGGAAAGCGTCCAGAAAGAAACGACAGACCTGAGAGAAATGATAGAGGTGACAGACCAGCTAGACCAGACAATCGTGGTGACAGAAATTCTCGCCCATCACAGAATGCTGCTCCTGATATGGCACCTTCTAACAATGGTAAGGGCGGACGTCGTGACGACAAGAAAAAGAAGAATAACAAGGACAACAATAATTTAGGCGGAAAGAAGCAGGAGAATTTCATCAATCTTGAGAAGAATGGTGGAAAGAAGAAAAAGAACAATGCTCCAAAGGCTCCAGAGCGTAATATGGAAGAGGTTCTTACTATCACAATCCCTGAGAGAATTACTATCAAGGATCTTGCTGATAAGATGAAGGTTCAGGCTTCTGCTGTTGTTAAGACTCTTTTCATGAAGGGTACTATGGTTACAGTTAACCAGGAAGTTGATTTTGAGAAGGCCGAGGAAATCGCACTTGAATTCAACTGTATCTGTGAGGAAGAGGAAAAGGTTGATGTTATTGCAGAGCTTCTTAAGGAAGAGGAAGAAGATACATCAAGCTTTCCATCACGCCCACCTGTTGTCTGCGTAATGGGTCACGTTGACCACGGTAAAACATCACTTCTTGATGCAATCCGTGATACAAAGGTTACAGACCGTGAGGCTGGTGGTATCACACAGCACATTGGTGCTTATACAGTATCAATCAATAATCAGGATATTACATTCCTTGATACACCAGGTCACGAGGCCTTCACAGCAATGCGTATGCGTGGTGCAAACTCTACAGATATTGCTATCCTCGTAGTTGCTGCTGATGATGGTGTTATGCCTCAGACTGTAGAAGCTATTAATCATGCTAAGGCTGCTGGCATCGAAATTATCGTTGCTATCAACAAGATTGATAAGCCAAATGCAAATATTGACAGAGTTAAGCAGGAGCTTTCTGAGTACCAGCTTATCCCTGAGGATTGGGGCGGAAGCACAGTATTCTGTCCAGTATCAGCTCATACTAAGGAAGGTATCGACAACCTCCTTGAGATGATTCTTCTTACAGCAGAGGTTCTTGAGCTTAGAGCTAATCCTAATCGTAAGGCTCGTGGTCTTGTTATCGAGGCACAGCTTGATAAGGGACGCGGTGCTGTTGCTACAGTACTTGTTCAGAAGGGTACACTTCACGTAGGTGATCCAGTTGCCTGTGGTAGCTGCTATGGTAAGGTTCGTGCTATGCTTGACGATACTGGAGCACGTGTTAAGAGCGCAGGTCCTTCAGTTCCTGTAGAGATTCTTGGTCTTTCTGAGGTTCCAAATGCAGGCGAGGTTCTTATGTCATTTGATTCTGAGAAGGAAGCACATGCATTTGCTGATACATTCGTAGCTGAGCACAAGAACAAGCTTGTAGAGCAGACAAAATCTAAGATGTCTCTTGATGCACTCTTTAGTGAGATTGAATCAGGAAATCTTAAGGAACTTGATATTATTGTTAAGGCCGACGTTCAGGGTTCTGTAGAGGCTGTTAAGCAGTCACTTGAGAAGCTTTCAAACGAGGAAGTCGTTGTTAAGACTATCCACGGTGGTGTTGGTACAATTAATGAGTCAGACGTTGTACTTGCATCTGCATCAAATGCTATCATCATCGGTTTCAACGTTCGTGTTGACCCACAGGCTAAGATGACTGCTGATAGAGAAGGTGTAGATCTTCGTCTTTACAAGGTAATCTATGATGCAATCAACGATGTTGAATCTGCTATGAAGGGAATGCTTGATCCAATCTTCGAAGAGAAGGTTATCGGTCATGCCGAGGTTCGTCAGATTTTCAAGGCTTCTGGTGTTGGAAACATTGCTGGTTCATATGTTACAGATGGTTACTTCCAAAGAGATTGTATGGTTCGTGTTACTCGTGAAGGCGAGCTTATCCATGAAGGAAAGCTTGGTTCCCTCAAGAGATTCAAGGACGATGTTAAGGAAGTTAAGACAAACTTTGAGTGTGGTCTTGTTATTGAAGACTTTAATGATGTTCAGGAAATGGATATTATTGAGGCCTACATTATGGTTGAGGTACCTAGATAATGAGAAAGAATTCAGTTAAAAATACACGTATTAACGAAGAAGTTATGCGTGAGCTTAGCAATATTATTCGTCTCGAGGTAAAGGATCCACGTATATCACCGGTTACATCGGTGGTATCTGTGGAAGTTGCCCCAGACCTTAAGACTTGCAAGGCATATATTTCAGTTCTCGGTGATGATGAGGCAGTAGCTAAGACTATCGAAGGTCTTAAGAGCTCAGCTGGTTTCATTCGCCGTGAGCTTGCTCACAGAATTAATCTTAGAAATACACCTGAGATTACATTTGTAAGTGATCAGTCAATTGCTTACGCTGCAAAAATGAGCAAACTTATTGATGAGGTAAATGCACCTCTTCATGCTAGAGAAGAATAAAGGAGACAGATTATGATAGACAACTTTAATGAACTTTTATCCAATTCTAAAGTAGTAGGAATCAGCGGCCACATAAGACCAGATGGAGACTGCGTTGGTTCTTGTATGGCTATGTACAATTACATAGATACTTACTATCCTCAGATAGAAGTTCATGTCTATCTTGATCCTATCCCAAATATTTTTAAATTCTTTAAAAATGCTGATAAGATCGAAGATATTCATACAGTATCAGCAGATAAAAATTTTGATTTATTCATTGCACTTGATTGCAGTGATGGCGGAAGATTAGGAGATGTCTTCCCATTCTTTGAAAAAGCAACTCACACCATTTGTATTGATCATCATATGACAAATGGTGGTTTTGCTGAATTTTCTTATATTATCCCAGATGACAGTTCTACAAGTGAGCTTGTATATAATCAGTTTGGAAAGGATAAAATCACTAAAGACATTGCAGAGTGTCTTTATACTGGTATTATCCATGATACAGGTGTTTTCCAGTATTCTTGTACCACAGAGGCCACAATGGATGCTGCAGGCTTTTTGATGACAAAGGGCATCGATTATCCAAAGATTTGTACGGATACATATTTTGCCAAGACTATGGTTCAAAACAGAATGCTTGGAAAGGCTTTATTAGGCTGTAAAACCTTCCACGATGGTAAAATTATCGCTGCTGTAATTACAGCTGATGATATGGCAGAATATGGCGCTCAGAGTAAGCACTTAGAAGGCATTGTTCAACAGCTTCGTGACACAACAGGAGTAGAGGTAGCGGTTTTCCTTTACGAGCTTGAAAATGGAGAGTTTAAGGGTAGTACAAGAGCTTCTGGCGATGTAGATTTAACTGTTATCACAGGTGTTTACGGAGGCGGTGGACACAAGAAGGCTGCCGGTTTCTCTGTTAATACAAATGATCCTTGGTCAATAGTAGATGACGTGGTTCTTATGATAGAAAAACAATTTAAAGAGTTAGGAATTAACTAATGAATAGCGGAATAATCAATGTCTATAAGGAAGCGGGCTATACATCTTTTGATGTTGTCGCTAAGCTTCGCGGCATTTTAAAAATAAAAAAGATTGGACATACGGGCACACTTGATCCTGATGCGACAGGTGTGCTTCCTGTTTGTATAGGGAAAGCTACAAAGCTTTGTGATATGCTTACAGATAAGGATAAGGTTTACGAATGTGTTATGCTCCTTGGAGTTGAGACAGATACTTATGATATGAGTGGACGTATTCTTCAGAAGAAATCGGTTCAAGTATCTGAAAAACAGGTTGAGGACGCTATCAATTCATTTGTAGGGGATATAATGCAGGTCCCTCCTATGTATTCTGCATTAAAGGTAAATGGCAAAAAGCTTTATGAGCTTGCTAGAGAAGGAAAAGAGGTGGAAAGAAAGCCTCGTCCTGTTACTATTTTTAGTATCAACATTATTTCAATGAGTCTTCCTGAGGTATCAATCAGGATACATTGTAGCAAAGGGACATATATCAGATCTCTTTGTCATGATGTAGGTGAAGTGTTAGGCTGCGGTTGCGCCATGAAATCACTTGTCCGCACCAGAGTTAGTCAGTTTGATATAGCAGATGCAAAAACTTTAGATGAAATAGAAAAGATTTTCAAAAATGGCAAAATAGATGGTATAATGATGCCAATAGCTGCAGCTTTTGAAGAAATGGGAACAGTTTTTGTAATCCCAACAGAAGAGGCTGTAAAACAAGCTGTTAACGGCGGAAAGATTCCTGTTACTAATGTATTTGCGGAATCTATTAGCAGCTTCACAGAAGGAATGCAATATCGAATATTCCTTCCAGATAACCGTTTCCTTGGGGTATATAAATATGAGGAATCAAAATTTATTTTGGAGAAAATGTTTTTGGAATAATTATGGAGTATTTACATTCTTTATTTGACACAGTAATTTCAGAGCCAACAGCAGTCACTGTTGGAAAGTTTGATGGTATTCACAGAGGTCATACTCTTTTGACCTCTGATATTATATCTAAGAAGGAGCAGGGCCTTAAATCCTGTCTCATTACTTTCACTAATTCCCCTAGATTTTTACTTAAAGAAGATAGTACGCCTAGTCTTATCACAAATAAAGAGCGTATGTTTATGCTTGATAATAATGGATTAGACTATCTTATAGAATGTCCTTTTGACGAAAGGTTAATGCAGACTGATGCCAAAAGCTTCATAGAGTTTCTTGTTAAGAATCTTAATATGAAATATATGATTTCTGGCTCAGATTTTACATTTGGTCACAAGGGTGCTGGAAATGCCCAGCTTCTCTTTAAGCTTTCCAAGGAATTAGGCTTTGAATATAAGGTAATAGAAAAGATAAAAAAAGATAACCGAGATATTAGCAGCACCTATATTAGGGAAGAGCTTAAAGAAGGGCATATTGATTGTGTAAATGAAATGCTAGGATACGATTATTTCGTATGGGGCGAGGTGGTCCACGGCGCTCATTTGGGACACAAAATCGGCATTCCTACAATCAATATTATGCCAGGCAAAGTAAAGCTTGTTCCAAAGTTTGGCGTTTATGTCACTACCATAGATTTCGATGGAAGAATATATCACGGAGTTACTAATGTAGGTACAAAGCCTTCTGTTAGTGATGAAAATGTTGTAGGAATAGAAACTCACATTTTAGATTATAACGGGGATTTATATGGAAAATTTGTAAAGGTAACCTTTGAAAGCTTCCTTCGTCCTGAAATGAAATTTAATTCAATAGAAGAACTAAAAAATCAGATGAATGCAGATAAGATTAAGGCTAAAAACTATTTCAACAAAAAATAATAAGTGACAGATGTCTGATAGATATCTGAATATATTACGAAAATGTTACATTTGATTGACATGACAGGTAAAACTTGATATACTCATACAAGTTTCGGTTTTAAGTTTTATTGGAGGATTTATGAAGAAACGCGTTATTTCAGCTTTTTCGTTAGTATGTGCAACAGCCATTATATTTGACTATTGCGTTGATTCACAGACTAATATAAAAAAAGATATTAATACAACTAATGCTGTAGCAGGTGCTATAGCTGTTGCGAATGTTGATTTATCTGATTTAGACAGACTTTCAGTTACTGATTCTAGTGCCATTGCTACAGCTAAGTCTTTGGGCGATATCTATGGCTATAATAATATTGGTATTTGTAATGTCTCAGAAGGAAATCTTAACATTCGTGAATCTGCTTCCACAGAAGGAAAGCTGGTAGGTAAGTTCCCTGCATTGGCTGCCTGTGAAATCCTTGATACAGAAGGTGATTGGAGCCATATCAAGTCAGGTGAGGTAGAAGGTTATGTTCTTACAGAATATCTTATTACTGGCGATGCAGCCTGGGACAAGGCAGTAGAGCTTGCAGAGTATGTTGCTACTGCTAAAACAGGTGGTCTTAGAGTTCGTGAACAAGGCAATACTGATAGTGAAATTATATATCAGCTTGCAGAGGGTGAAGAGATTGCTATCCTCGATAATACTCAAGGAGATGAGTGGATTAAAGTTGATGTGGACGGCGATGAGGGCTATGTTTGCGCAGAGTATGTTGATGTAGATCTTTCACTTAGAACAGCTATGACTCTTACTGAGGCCAGATATGGAGCAGGTGTTTCTGATGTCCGTATGGCTATTTGCGATAATGCTCTTCAGTATGTAGGTAATCGTTATGTGTGGGGTGGTACATCTCTTACTAATGGTGTAGACTGCTCTGGATTTACAATGCAGATTATGAGACAGTATGGAGTATATCTTAGCCATTCTTCACGTGCACAGGCTAATGAAGGTACAAAGATTAGTACTTCAGACTTAAAGCCAGGCGATTTGATTTTCTATGGAAAAGGAAGTCGCATAAATCACGTTGCCATCTATATAGGTGGTGGACAGATTGTACATGCTTCAAACAAGCGTGATGGTATCAAGATTTCAAATTACATGTATCGTACACCTATCAAATGTGTTCGCGTTATTTACGATTAGCAAACAGGAGGGTTCCCTTTTAGGGAGTTGCCTGTTTGCCATGACTCACACCATTGCCGAAGGCAATTTGCATGGTGTGAGTTTTCCCGTTTTTGTGGATTTTTATCTACCTTATAGTTTATTTTTATGTTAAAATATTAAACGTGGTTATCCACATAATTTGAATTTACATTGGAGAGGAATTATAAAATGAGTTTACTTGAACAGTGGCAGAAGATTGCCTACAATCAGAATCAATCTCAGGCTGATTTACAGAGATTCTGGCAGAATTATTTTCTTTTAGAGAAGGGTATTTACGAGCAGCTTCTTGATGATCCTGATACAGAAGTTAAGGGTACAGTAAAGGAGCTTGCTGAGAAATATAAAATCGAAGTTATGCCAATGGTTGGTTTCCTTGATGGAATCAACGATTCACTTGTTGAGCCAAACCCAATCGACACAATGGAAGAGGACACAGTAGTTTCTCTTAAGTTCGATAAGGAAAAGCTCTACAAGAACATGATTGATGCAAAGGCTGATTGGCTTTACGGTCTTCCACAGTGGGAGAAGATTTTTGATGCAGATACTCTTAAGAACCTTACAAAGGAAGCTAAGAATATGCACACAATCATTCGTACAGAGAAAAAGGTTGGTCGTAATGATCCATGTCCTTGTGGTTCTGGAAAGAAATATAAGCATTGCTGTATGAAACGTGCATAAAATCTTGAGCTTGCAAAAAGATTTTATGTACTAGTAAGATTCAGAATGAATTTTACATTATGCGTGCATAAAATAAAAAATAATTTATCATACAAAATTTAAAACTTTATCGGTATTTATGAAATCCTCCGAATGCTAGAATAGATTCATCTATTTTAGTAAGGGGGATTTTTTTATGGGAATTTTTGATAGACCAATAGTTAAAAACTTGAATAATGGCGGCAAATTTTGGGAGCATACATACAATAATTTTCATTTAAAAGCATATGTTCCTGCTACGAACATTGATGGAGAAGTACATAATTATGGCTTTAGAGCCCCATTGCTTTTAGTATTTGAGGAGGACAGACTTTCAGCAGACAAGGCAGTAGAATTTGCTGAAAATTCAGGATTAGCAAAGATCGCTTCAGAAAATGATTCAAGCGTGCTATTTGTTTATCCTACCTGTGAGGGGGGCTGGGATAGAGCTGATGAGACTCTGTACCAAGAGTTAATTGCTGAAACAAAAATTGATCCTATTTATTCTGATGGAATTGTAAAATATACCAATTTCTTTGATAAAGAGTTTAAAGGATTTTTCATTAGAGGTGCTATCTTTAGAGCAGATATTTATAGCTTTGGTCAGTCAGCTGATTACTGTGCAAAGCATTTATTAAAAACAATAGAGGGAGAATATCTATGGGGACCAGGAGAGATTACTCCAGCTATGATTTCTATGGAGGGACTTTCTGTTGTTCCTGATGTACAAAGAAAGGATATTGCTGTTTTATCAGTAGGAAATCCAGATGAGATAAATAAATTCTTTGATGGTTGTGAAAATTTACTTGTCAAGGATAAGGCAGACTACACTAAGGATTTTTATGATTTTGTAAGAAAGTTTAAAATGTGGTGCGGAAGGATGGAATTTGAACCTGATTTTGAAGCACTAAATATGGTTGAGAAAAGAGATTTTACTGAAGTAAAAACCTCATTTGATCACAAGGCAAAATATAAGGATGTGCCAAGTCATAAGGTAGGGTATTTTGTTTATTATAATAAGGGATTATTTGATAACGGTCCTGTTCCACTTGTAATTGGCTTCCATGGTGGTGGAGATTCTTCAATGTATCTTACCTTTGTATCTGGATGGTGGGAGGTTTGTCACAAGTTTAATTTCCTTTATGTTGGAATTGAAAACCATCAAAATGTTACACCTACTGAGGTGATAGATGTAATCAATGATTTAAAATGCAAATACGACATTGATGAACATAGAATATATGCGACAGGATTTTCTATGGGTAGTGCTAAGACATGGGATATGTTCCAGGAGTATCCTACAATTTTTGCAGGACTAGCACCAACAAGTGCATTATTTCCTGTAAAAAATAATCCATTTGGATTATCACTAGGTGATCCAAGACTTAATATGACTGTATCAGTTCCTGTATTCTATTCAGGCGGAGAGGAATCAGTACTTCCAGAACTTCCATTTCAGGATGAGACTTCCCTTGATAGAATAAAATATGCTGCTAAAGTTAATAAACTTACTGTTAAATTTGATGTTGATTATGCGAACAGGGATAACTGGGAGGACTCTATTTACGGAGTTCCAGGAGATAAGGTTGAAAAAATAACTGACCCATCCCGTGGAAGTGTTTTAACAATAAACTATTACAACAGTGAAGATGGTGTATGTAGAACAGCCTTTGGTAGTGTAAGTGGGCAGATACATGAATGCAGAGAGCATTCCTGCGAGCAGGCTTGGAAATTTATTTCAAAATTTACTAGATAATAAGACTTATAGGAGATAACACATTGAAAGTACAAAATCCTGTTTTAAAAATGGACATGCCAGATATGGATGTCATTAGAGCTAATGGATATTTTTATATGGTTAGCACTACTATGTTTTTCACTCCGGGAGCTCCGATTCTTCGTTCAAAGGATTTAAAGAATTGGGAGATAGTATCATATATATTTGAAAAAATCGAAGATAACGATATATATGAATTAAAGAACGGAAAGAATGCTTATGGTGCATGCCAGTGGGCCACTTCTTTGGCATTTCATAATGGAAGATTTTATGCAGCTTTTGTATGTAATGACATGAAAAAGACTTATATTTTCCATAGTCATGACATTGAAAAATCTAATTGGGAAAGATTTGATATAGATGGTATATGTCACGATATGAGTTTTCTTTTTTGGGAAGATAAGACTTATTTTGTATATGGAAATGGAGACATCTACATCTTGGAGCTTAATAATGATTTGACTGGAATTAATAAAAATGGTCTAAATCAATTGTTATTTTCAACTCCTAATGCAGATGATGGAATAATGCTTAGATGCGAAGGCTGCAGGGCATATGTAAAAAATGGATATATTTATCTAACCTTTATTGAATGGCCTAAAGAAGGTATTTCTAATAGCAGAAGACGTCAGGTTTGCTATCGTTCTAAAAGTCTATTAGGTCCCTATGAGCGAAAGGTAATTTTTGATGATGATATGGGATATCTTAATAGAGGAATAGCACAGGGAGTATTTATAGAAACTGATATTAACAAATGGTATGCTATGCTTTTCCAAGACCATGGAGCAGTTGGCCGTATTCCTTATTTACTACCTATGAAATGGGAGAATGACTGGCCAGTAATTGGAATTGAAGGAAGGGCGCCAGCTGAGTTTGAGATTGATATAGAAGAATGCAAGACTAAGTCTCTTGTTACCAGTGATGCATTTAACTATAGTGAAAACAAACTACCATTACAATTTCAGTGGAATCATAATCCTTTAAATGATGCCTGGTCTTTCACAGAAAGAAAGGGATATTTAAGGCTTAAAAACAAACAGCTTGCTACAAATATTTTGAATGCAAGAAACACCCTTACAGAAAGAACAGTCACTCCTAAATCCGTATATACGATAGAAGGGGATTTCTCTAATTTAAGGAATGGAGATATAGCGGGAATTTGCGCTTTTATGGGCCATTACGGAATGATTGGTATCACAAAAGATGAAGAGAAATTTTTTGTATATTTTAGGCTGTTTAATGGAGAGGAAAAGAGATTTGAGTGTTCTAATATTAAGGGCTTTAATTGTAAAAGCTTTTGGCTAAGAATAGTCTTTGATTTCGAAAATCAGGATAAGGCCTTTTTCTATTATTCCTGTGATGGAAAGGAATTTATTTCTATAGACGATATTCTAAATATGGAATTTACCTTGGATGTTTTTGTTGGTTATCGTTTGGGAATTTTTTCTTACCCTACAAAGGAAATAGGAGGATATACAGATTTTAGAAATCTGGTATATGAATAATATAAAAGAGGAAGAAATTTACTGCTTGGTAAATCCTTCCTCTTATTTTTATTTGTATAGTTTTTTTATAGTTTCGAAAAAATCCGGATATGATATCTGGCAGCACGCCTCGTTATCAAATGTAGTTTCTCCATCAGCTACCAACCCTGCTATAGCAAATGACATTGCAATTCTATGATCCAAATAGGTTTTGATATTAGTTCCATGAAGTGGCTTGCCTCCATTTATAATCATACCATCATCAGTTGGTGTAATATCACATCCCATATTAGCAAGATTTTCTGTAACTGTAGCGATACGATTACTTTCCTTAACCTTTAATTCCGCTGCATCCTTTATAATAGTCTGGCCTTCGGCACAGGCAGCCATTACAGCAATAACTGGAATTTCATCAATAAGAGCAGGAATAATATCACCCTTAACTTCACAACCATGTAAATTGCTGGTAGAAACATGGATATCAGCAACTGGTTCACCACTTACAATTCTTTCGTTTAAAAGTTCAATATTTCCACCCATAGCCTGGGCTGCTTTTATGATACCTGCTCTTGTTGGATTCGTATTTACGTTTTTGATTAGTAAATCTGCATTTTCACAAATCAATCCAGCCACAATAAAATATGCTGCGGAAGAAATATCACCTGGTACAGCTATTTTTTGACCGTTAAGAGTAGGATTTCCTACAATTGTTGCTGTAAGTCCTTCGGATTTTATATTAGCTCCAAATCCAGAAAGCATAAGCTCAGTATGATTTCTGGAAATAACTGGCTCTGTAACAGATGTGATTCCATCGGCATATAATCCTGCTAAAAGCACGCAGGATTTTACCTGAGCAGAAGCTACAGGAGAGTTGTAGTGAATTGAATGTAAAGGCTGACCTCCAATTTCTAATGGTGCACATCCATTATCCTTTAGAGATTTAATATAAGCTCCCATTTCGGAAAGAGGAGTGATAATTCGTCCCATCGGTCTTCTTTGAATTGATTCATCTCCATTAAGGGAACTAATAAAAGGCTGGCCTGCTAAGATACCAGAAATTAGTCTTGTGGTTGTTCCACTATTTCCAACATCAAGCATAGAGCTTGGAGCTTTTAGTCCATGTAGACCCTTGCCATGAATTACAACATGGTCTCCATCTTGATTTATATCTATTCCCATAGCTTTAAAGCAGCTAATAGTAGAGCGGCAATCAGCTCCATCCAGGAAGCCTGTTAGTTCTGTGGTGCCTTTTGAAATTGCGCCAAACATAACGCCACGATGGCTGATTGATTTATCACCAGGAACTGATATTTCTCCTTTTAAACTTTTGACTTTAGTAATTGCCATTAATTTGTCCTCTGTCTAGTGTAATAATTATTATGTGTCAAAATGGACTGGGCTTTTTTCATAGATTCGTCTGAATAAAATTCTATTCTAAGCACACCAGGTTCAAATTCTCTGTTATGAATAATATCAATGTTTTTAACACTAATATCTGCATCAGCAAGAAGCTGAAGAACACCAACAAGGGTACCAGGTTTATCATCAATATCGCAATATAATTCGTAAAAACGAAGCATTGCATTATCAGGAATAGTAATCGAATCTCTATAATCTTTTGCTCTGGTCCACTGTCTTAGTATTTCATCAGCATCACTCTTTAATATAGCTGTTCTAAAGGCTTCAAGCTCGTCCTTATAAATATCAATAAGTTTAAGTAATGCTGTTTTATTACTAAGGAAAATATGCTGCCACATAGTAGGAGAACCAGATGCAATTCGAGTAATATCTTTAAAGCCTCCGGCAGCAATGGTTTTACATATTGAGCGTTCATCATCAGTATCCTGTACCAAATTTACCAGGGAAGCTGCGATAACGTGAGGCAAATGGGATACAGCTGCTGTGACATCATCATGCTCCTCGGGTGTAAGTTTAATTGGTATTGCTCCAAGACTTTTGATATACTTACTAAATTCATCATAGGTATCTGTATTCATATCAGAATCTGCAGTAAGGATATAATATGCATTTTCCAAAATAGATGCAGAAGAGTGCTCAAGTCCTGTAAGCTCAGAGCCTGTCATAGGATGTCCGCCAATAAATTGATTTGTCATACCAAGCTCTCTGGCAACAGAAGTGATATCGCCTTTAACAGAGCCAACATCTGTAATGATACAGTCAGGCTTTACAACATCTTTTAGCTGTCTAAGGTAATCACAATTAATTTTAACAGGGCTACAAAGGAAAATGATATCACACTGTCCAAACTGATGGATTTTTAGCAAACCATTATTATCAATAAGTCGTTCCTCAAATGCAGCCTCAATGGTAGATTCTCTGGAAGCTGTAGCAAGTATTCTTGTATTCGGATATACGTTTAATATCGCTTTTGCGATACTGCCTCCAATTAATCCAAGTCCTACAAATCCTATAGTTTTTGTTTTCATATGTTAATCTCCCGAAACATTAGATGCTTTAATACTTTAAAGCGAGAATATATTTATATAATATCACATTTATCCGTTGTAAATAGTCTGAATATTAAATATAATAATATTAAGTTTTTACACATCACGGCGCGGCGGGGAAAAGGCGTCGAATAACTTATTGGGAGGTAAGACACATGAAGGTATTTACTACGGACAAAATCAGAAACGTTGTGTTACTTGGACACAGCGGGGCGGGCAAAACCAGTCTCATCGAATCAATGGCTTTTCTAGCTGGTCAGATCAGTAAGCCAGGCACTATCGAGGCTGGTAATACCATTAGTGACTACGACAAACTGGAGACAAAAAACAAATTTTCTATTTACACTTCTTTAGTTCCAATCATTTGGGGCGATACTAAGATTAATTTCCTAGACACACCAGGTTATTTTGATTTCGTCGGAGAAGCTGAAGAGGCTGTTTCAGCAGCTGATGCAGCTATAATTGTAATATCAGGTAAAAGCGGAATTGAGGTTGGTACAAAGAGAGCTTGGGAGATGTGCGATAAATTTAATCTTCCTAGAATGGTATTTGTAACTGACATGGATATAGATGATGCCAGCTATAGAGAAATCGTAGAGGAATTACAGAGCCTTTACGGAAAGAAGATTGCTCCTTTCCATCTTCCTATTAGAGAAAATGGAGAGTTTGTTGGCTATGTAAATGTTATTCAGCAGATTGGTAAACGCTGGAAGGGTGATGGTGCTCCAGAGCATTGTGATGTGCCAGATTATAATCAGGAATACTTGGAAAAATATCGTGAAGCCTTGATGGAATCTGTTGCTGAAACTTCAGAGGAATTTATGGATAGATATTTTGGCGGAGAAGAATTCTCGGAGGATGAAATTCGTCAGGCACTTCGTGTAAACGTAGCTTCTGGTGATATTGTTCCTGTAATGATGGGCTCAAACCTTACAAATAGAGGGCAGTACACAATGCTTACAGATGTTGTAAAGTATTTACCTAGTCCTGCTGATTGCAAGATTACAGGAATTAACGCAAATACGAATGAGGTTTATGAGGCAAATTACGATTTCTCTAAACCAAAATCAGCATATGTATTTAAGACAATCGTTGATCCTTTCGTTGGAAAGTATTCATTAGTTAAAGTAAATTCTGGTGTTCTAAAGACTGATGATTTACTTTATAACAAGCATAAAGAGTCTGAAGAAAAAATTGGTAAGCTTTACATTTTAACTGGTAGCAAAGCAGAAGAAGTACCAGAGGTTCATGCTGGTGATATTTGTGCTCTTTCTAAATTGCAGAAGGTTGCTACAACAGATTCGCTTTCAACAAAGGCTAATCCAATTCTTTATATCAGAACACCACTTTCAGTTCCTTATACATATAAGAGATATAAGGCTAAGAACAAGGGAGATGAAGATAAAATCGCTCAGGCACTTGCAAAGCTTTGTGCTGAGGACTTAACAATCAAGGCTGTCAACGATGGAGAGAATAGTCAGTCGCTTCTTTATGGCATTGGCGATAGACATATTGATATGCTGGTTCAGAAGCTCAATGAAAAGTACAAAGTAGATATTGAACTGAGCCAACCAAAGATTGCATTTAAAGAGACAATCAGAGGAAAGGCCGATGTAGAGTACAAGTATAAGAAACAGACTGGTGGTCACGGTCAGTATGGACATGTAAAGATGACCTTCGAGCCTTCGGGAAATATGGAAGAACACTACAACTTTACAGAATCTGTAGTAGGTGGTGCGGTTCCAAAGAACTATTTCCCAGCTGTTGAAAAGGGATTATCAGAAGCGGTTCTTGCAGGCCCACTTGCAGCATATCCTGTAGTTGGTATCCATGCTAATCTCTACGATGGAAGCTATCATCCAGTTGATTCTTCTGAAATGGCATTCAAGGTTGCAGCAAAGGGAGCATTTAAAGATGGTATTATGAAGGCTAATCCAATTCTTCTTGAGCCAATCGAAACTCTTAAGGTTGTTGTTCCTGATAGCTACACTGGTGATGTTATGGGTGATTTAAATAAGAGACGTGGACGTGTTCTTGGAATGAACCCTACAGAAAATGGTGGCAAGACAGAAGTAATGGCAGAAGTTCCTATGGCAGAGCTTTATGGATATGATACAACACTTCGTTCTATGACAGGTGGATATGGAACATTCTCTTACGAATTAGCTCGCTATGAGCAGGTTCCATCTGATGTTCAGGCAAAGGAGGTAGAACGCAGAGCTAACAAGATTAAAGATGTAGATGAAGAGTAGAAAAATTTAAATAATTTTTATTAGCCGTGGCAATTACGTTGCAAATTGCCACGGCTTTTATTATAATTTCCGTTAGTTGTATAGTTTACGAGGTGAGAAAATGAAACATAATTTCAAAGCAATTGAGAAAAAATGGCAAGCAGCTTGGGAAAAAGATGAAATTTTCAAAGCTGTAGATGGTTCTGATAAGCCAAAGTTTTATGGTCTTGTTGAGTTCCCATATCCATCAGGAGCAGGAATGCACGTAGGTCATATCAAGGCATATTCTTCAGTAGAGGTAGTATCTAGAAAGCGTAGAATGCAGGGCTATAATGTATTATTCCCTATCGGATTTGATGCATTTGGTCTTCCTACAGAAAATTACGCTGTAAAGACTAACACTCATCCTAGAAAGATCACTGATGACAACATTAAGAAATTTACTACTCAGCTTAAGAGCGTAGGCTTCTCTTTTGATTATAGTCGTACAATTGATACTACTCAGGAAGACTACTATAAGTGGACTCAGTGGATTTTCCTTAAGATGTTCGAAAAGGGCCTTGTTTTTAGAGATAAGACTCTTGTTAATTACTGCCCACACTGCAAGGTAGTTCTTTCAAACGAGGATTCACAGGGCGGAAAATGTGATATCTGCGATACAGATGTTATCCAGAAGGAGAAGGATGTTTGGTATCTTCGCATTACAGAATATGCTGACAAGCTTCTTCAGGGACTTGATGGTCTTGATTTCCCAGAGAATATCAAGCAGCAACAGGTTAACTGGATTGGAAAATCAAAGGGTGCTTTCGTAAATTTCACTCTTGATGGAATAGATAAAAAGCTTGAAATTTACACTACAAGACCAGATACACTTTGTGGTGTTACATTTATGGTTATTGCCCCAGAACATCCATACATTGATGAGTATTCTGATAAGATTTCAAATATGGACGATATCTTAGCTTATAGAGCTGAGTGCCAGAAGAAGTCTGAGTTTGAGCGTACACAGCTTGTATCTAAGGACAAGACTGGTGTTAGAGTTGAAGGCTTTGATGCAATCAATCCTATCACAGGCAAAAAGATTCCAGTATACATTTCAGATTACGTAATGATGGGATATGGTACTGGTGCTATTATGGCTGTTCCTGCTCACGATCAGCGTGACTGGGATTTTGCTACAAAGTTTGGCATTGATATTATTCCTGTTATCGAGGGTGGTGATGTTACAAAGGAAGCATACACTGGTGAAGGTAACATGATTAACTCTGAGTTCCTTAACGGTCTTAACAACAAAAAGGACTCTATCGATAGAATGATTCAGGAGCTTGAGAAATTAGGCTGTGGTAAGGCTGGCGTTCAGTTCAAGATGAAAGACTGGGCATTCAATAGACAGCGTTACTGGGGTGAGCCTATTCCAATTGTGCACTGTCCTACATGCGGTGATGTAGCTGTTCCATTTGAGGAGCTTCCACTTAAGCTTCCTGTAATGGACAAGTTCGAGCCAGGTACAGATGGCGAGTCACCTCTTGCCAGAGTAGAAAGCTTTGTAAATTGCAAGTGTCCTAAGTGCGGCGGTGCTGCAAAGCGCGAGACAGACACAATGCCACAGTGGGCTGGTTCATCTTGGTATTTCCTTCGTTACATAGATCCACATAATGATAACGAATTTGCTGCAATGGACAAGCTCAACTACTGGATGCCAGTTGATTGGTACAACGGTGGTATGGAGCACGTTACACGTCACTTGATTTACTCACGTTTCTGGCATCACTTCCTTTATGACCTTGGTGTAGTTAACACTCCAGAGCCATACAAGAAGAGAAGTGCACAGGGTATGATTCTTGGTGAGGATGGTCAGAAGATGTCTAAGTCTCGTGGTAATGTTATTGATCCACTTGATATTGTAGACGCTTATGGTGCAGATACACTTCGTACATACGTATTATTTATGGGTGATTACGGGGCAGCTGCTCCTTGGTCAGATGCTTCTGTACGTGGATGTAAGAGATTCCTTGAGAGATTTGCAGGTCTTACAGATATTGTTTCTGATGAGGCAAATAGCGAGTCTATCGAAGCAGGAATACATAAGACAATAAAGAAGGTTTCTGAGGATATCGAGGCTATGAAGTACAACACAGCTATTGCAGCTATGATGGGACTTCTTAACGATATCATTGCAGAGGGACATATTACAAAGGATAATCTAATCCTTCTTGTAAAGATTTTAACTCCATTTGCTCCACATCTTTGCGAAGAGATGTATGCAGAGCTTGGCGGTGAAGGATATGTTTCCCTTTCAGCTTGGCCAGAATATGATCCAGCAAAGATTGTAGAATCTACAATCGAAATCGCTGTTCAGATTAATGGCAAGCTTAAGGCTACTATAAAGATTCCTAATGGATGTGAAAAGGATGAGGCTCTCTCAATCGCTAAGGCTGATTCATCAGTTGCTGCAGCAATTGAGGGCAAGAATCTTGTTAAGGAAATTTACGTTCCAAACAAGATTGTTAACCTTGTAGTTAAATAAGAATTAAGCCTGCCATTGCGGCAGGCTTATTCTATAAAAGTTATAAGATAAGGAGAATACGTTATGAGCAAAATTCAAATGACAACCCCACTCGTAGAGATGGACGGCGATGAGATGACACGCATCCTCTGGCAGATGATTAAGGACGAGCTTCTTCTTCCTTTCATCGATTTAAAGACTGAGTACTATGACCTTGGTTTAGAGCACAGAAATGAGACAGATGACAAGGTTACAGTAGATTCAGCTGAAGCTACTAAGAAATATGGTGTTGCCGTCAAGTGTGCCACAATTACTCCTAATGCAGCACGAATGACAGAATACAATCTTAAAGAGATGTGGAAGAGTCCTAATGGTACAATCAGAGCAATTCTTGATGGTACAGTATTTAGAGCTCCAATAGTTGTAAAGGGCATTGAACCTAATGTTAAGACATGGAAAAAGCCTATTACAATTGCTCGTCATGCTTATGGAGATGTATATAAGAATACTGAGATGGTTATTCCTAAGGCAGGAAAGGTAGAGCTTGTATATACTGCAGAAGATGGAACAGAAGAGCGTGCTTTAGTTCATACATTTAATGGTCCTGGAGTAGTTCAGGGGCAGCATAATCTTGATGATTCTATCGAAAGTTTTGCTCATAGCTGCTTTAAGTATGCTCTTGATACAAAGCAGGATTTATGGTTTGCAACAAAGGATACTATCTCAAAGAAATACGATCATACTTTTAAGGATATTTTCCAGGAGATTTTTGATAAGGAATATAAGGCTGCATTTGATACTGCTGGTATCGAGTATTTCTATACACTTATCGACGATGCAGTTGCACGTGTTATGAAGTCTGAGGGTGGTTTCATCTGGGCTTGCAAGAACTATGATGGAGATGTAATGAGCGATATGATTTCTTCAGCATTTGGTTCTCTTGCTATGATGACATCAGTACTTGTTAGTCCTGCTGGATACTATGAATACGAGGCAGCACATGGTACTGTTCAGCGCCATTACTACAAGCATCTTAAAGGCGAAGAAACCTCTACAAACTCTGTAGCTACAATCTTTGCTTGGACAGGAGCTCTTAGAAAACGTGGTGAGCTTGATAATATTCCTGAGCTTTCAGCTTTCGCAGACAAGCTTGAGAAGGCTTGCATCAAGACAATTGAGGATGGAAAGATGACAAAGGATTTGGCTCTCATTACATCTATCGAGAATCCAACAGTCCTTAATTCAAGGGATTTTATAATCGAAATTCGTAAAACTCTTGAATCTATTTAAAATAGTCAGAAAACACAAGATTTAGTGTTTTGTATTATTGACATACACAATATAGTCAAATATAATAGTCTCATACGTAAGGCGTATGGGACTTTTTTTATGCCTTTAATGAGTCAGTAGCTATCAAGCTCTTAGTGTTGAACCCTAGCCAATCTCGCGAGGGGTCAATATTAAGGCTTGAGAGCGTAACTGGCGGACTACAGGGAGAGGATAATTATGGAGATGAATGTAAAGCTTCAGGTCTTTGAAGGACCACTAGATTTGCTTTTGCATTTGATTGATAAAAATAAAGTTGATATATACGATATTCCAATTGTTGAGATTACAGATCAATATATGGAATATGTTCGTGCTATGGATAATAGTGATTTGGATGTTATGTCCGAATTCCTTCTTATGGCCACTACACTCCTTGATATCAAGAGCCGTATGCTACTTCCACAGGAAGAAAAAACAGAGGAGGGTGAGGAGCCAGAGGATCCACGTGCAGAGTTGGTTCAGCAGTTGTTGGAATACAAAATGTACAAGACAATTTCTTATCAGCTTAGAGATAGACAGATGGATGCCAGCCTTGTGTTTTACAAGGAGCCTACCATTCCAGATGAGGTACTTAAATATCAGCAGCCTGTGGACTTAGAAGAACTTATGGGAGATTTAACTCTCAATAAGCTAAATGATATTTTTCAACAGGTACTGAAAAGACAGGATAATAGACGAGATCCTATTCGTTCCACATTTGGTAAGATTAAAAAAGAAGAGGTTTCCATGGAACAGAAGATGGAGTGGACTATCGCATTTGCGAAGATGCATAACACCTTTAGCTTCAGAAATCTTTTAGAAGCGGCCCATTCAAAGACAGAGGTAATAGTTACATTCCTTTGCATTCTAGAAATGATGAAGGCTGGTCAGATTAATATTACACAGGAGGATACCTTCACAGATATTGTTATTGAATCAAAAATTGCTGCGTAAGCTATTTGGTTCTTACTGGAGGTTTTTAATATGACAACTACAGAAATCGAATGTATTGTAGAGGGTATATTATTTGCAATGGGAGGCACGGTTGAGGCTTCTAGAATTGCTAAGGCTCTCGAAATCGAAGAAAAATATATTGTGAAGGCTATTCAGTCTTTAAAAAGCAGATATGAAAATGATGGAAGGGGTATATCTATCACTGAAATTGATGGTGCATATCAGATGTGCACTAGTCCGGATATTTACGATTACCTCATCAAAATCGCAAAGCAGCCTAGAAAATACGTCCTTACAGATGTACTTTTAGAGACTCTATCTATTATTGCATACAAGCAGCCTATTACAAAATCAGAGATAGAAAAGATTCGTGGTGTTTCCTGCGATTTTGCTGTGTCTAAGCTAGTTGAATTTGGCCTTTGTACAGAGCTTGGAAGACTTGATGCTCCAGGTCGTCCTATGCTTTTTGGTACAACAGAAGAGTTTTTACGCTCATTTGGGGTCAGCTCGATTGAAGAGCTTCCAGAGTTGTCTCAAACTCAAATTGAAGAGTTCAAAATCGAGGCTGAAAATGAAGCAAATAATGTAGAGGTAACTATATAAAAATCAAGAAAAATCAACAAAAAAACCACCCAAATTTTTGGGTGGTTTTTTATGACAATTTTTTAACGTATTACGTTGAAAACAGAATTAAAATACACTATTATTAAACTTGCGAGAAATTTGAAATATTTTATATAAATGGAGGTATGAGATGGGTAATGATTTAAGTCAAGCTCAGGCTAGAATTAACGCATTACTTGATGAAAATAGCTTTGTTGAGCTTCAATCATTAGTAATGTCACGCAACACAGATTTTAACCTTGATGCAAAGAAAGAACCATCAGATGGAGTTATTATTGGTCATGGTCTTGTAGACGGCACTTTGGTGTTTGTTTTCAGCCAGAATGCCGATGTTTTAGGCGGCACAATTGGTGAGATGCATGCTAAAAAGATTCTGTCACTTTATGACATGGCACTTAAAGTTGGTGCACCTGTCATTGGGTTTATTGATTGTGGTGGGGTTCGTCTTCAGGAGTCTTTTGATGCTCTTGAGGCACTTGGCTCAGTAATCGAAAGAGCTGCAGATGTTAAAGGTGTTATCCCTCAGCTTATGTGCGTAGCCGGCAATTGCGGTGGTGGACTTTCAGTTCTTCCTTCACTTGCTGATTTTACATTCATGGTTGATGGTGCTTCACTTTTCCTCAACTCGCCTGATACTATTACAGGTAATCGAGCAGAAGAGTGTGACTCTGCTTCAGCTGCTTTCCAGTTTGAAGAGGCAGGTACAGTAGATATGCACGGCTCTCTCGCAGAAGTTGTTGCATCAATGAGACAGGTTATTTCTATGATTCCTAACGATATCGTAGAAGCAACAGATGATCTTAATAGAGCATCTGAGGGTCTCGAGTCTAAAGTAGGCGATGCAGCTGCAGTTGCTACTAAGCTTGCTGATAACAGAGAATTTATCGAGCTTAAGGCTGGTTATGCAAAAGAGATGGTTACAGGTCTTATGAAGCTTGATGGCGTAACAATTGGTGTTGTTGGTAACAGAGAAGTGGATGGTCAGGCTTATCTTTCAGCTGTTGGCTGCGAGAAGGCTGCAGATTTTGTAGATCTTTGCGATATGTATGAAATCCCTGTTCTTTCTATTACTAATGTTGCTGCATTCAAGTCTTGTCTTTGCCAGGAGAAGCGTTTACCTCGTGCTCTTGCTCAGATGACACAGAGATTTGTTGATTCAAGCATTCCAAAGATTAACCTTATTACAAAGCAAGCTTATGGTAGCCCATATGTACTTATGAATTCAAAGTCACTTGGCGCTGATTTAGTTTATGCATTTGAGAGTGCATCAGTTGGTGCTATGGAAGCATCAAAGGCTGCTAGAATCTTAAGCGAGAATGGTACTGATGCTGCTGCTATTGAAAAGGATTATGCTAGTCTTCAGGATAGCGCTCTTACAGCTGCTGCTCACGGCCATATCGATAGAATAGTTTCTACAGCAGATGCTAGAAAATACATTATTGCAGGATTTGAAATGTTCTTTTAAGAGCAGGAAGGTGAATTTATGAAAAAAAGAATTTTAGTAGTATTCACTACCTTAATCCTTGCTCTTAGCCTTGTTGCCTGCGGCGGCAAGAAGGATGAGACTTATGGTGGATATAATAAAGATGCTTATAATACTATAGCAATGCTTTATCTTAACTATGCATTTACTTTACAAGAGTCAGAGTACGATGCTGCCACAGAGTATTTTATGGCAAACGGACTTAACCAGTATGGTGATGCAGTTAAAGAAGCCGGTCTTCCTAAGTTCTTATCTACTAGCTTAGTTGGTTTTGATCAGCTTATGGCTAGCTACAAAGATATTAAGGATGTTAAGGTAGGAGATTTTGTTGATTTAGGAACAGTTGAAGTTGAGAAGTCTGGAAAGACTATTACAGCAACAGTTATCTCAGATTTTTCTAAGAGAGATTTAAAGACAACATTTGTATTTAACGCAAATGATGTTGATGCTGGTCCTACAGCAGTAGATATCGAGCCTGTATATACACTTGGCGAGACTATGCAGAAAGCTGCTTTGAATACTGTAATGGGTATTCTTATTGTATTCTGTATGTTAATAGTTATGTCTGGTGTAATTAAGTGTTTCGAGATTATTCCAAAGTTAGAGAAGAGAGCAAAGGAAAAGAAGGAAAATTCACAGGTTGTTAATCCAACTCCTGCTGAAGTTCCAGTTGCTTCTTCTAAAAATGAAACTGATGATTTACAGCTTGTAGCTGTTATTGCTGCGGCAATTGCTGCTAGCACAGGAGCTTCTACAGATTCGTTTGTAGTACGTTCCATCAAGAAAAGATTTTAACATTTAGGAGGTTTTTCCATGAAAAATTATACAATCACTGTTAATGGAACAGTATACGATGTTACTGTAGAAGATAAGGGAGGCTCTGGTGTATCACCTGTAACACCTGTTGCTGCTCCTAAGGCTGCTCCAGCTCCAGTAGCTACTGGCGCTGCAGGCGGTGTAAAGATTGAAGCAGGTGCTGCTGGTAAGGTTGTTAAGATTGCTGCAGCTGCTGGTGCTTCTGTAAAGAAGGGTGACCCAGTTGTTGTACTTGAGGTTATGAAGATGGAAACACCTGTTGTTGCACCACAGGATGGTACAGTTGCATCTATTAACTGCAACGAGGGACAGCAGGTTGAAGCAGGCGCACTTCTTGCTACTATGAACTAATAGGAGGATTACACATGAGTTACGTTGGAGAGACATTGTTAAACCTGGCTCATCAGACTGCATTTTTCAATCTGACCTGGGGTAACTTTGTCATGATAGCGGTTGCCTGTGTTTTCCTTTACCTTGCAATTAAAAAAGGATATGAACCACTTCTTTTATTACCTATTGCATTCGGTATGCTTTTGGTAAACATTTATCCTGATATCATTGCATCTCCAGAGGAAACCTCCAATGGAGTAGGCGGCTTGCTTTATTATTTCTATACTCTTGATGAGTATTCAATTCTTCCATCACTTATTTTTATGGGTGTTGGAGCTATGACAGATTTCGGTCCACTTATTGCAAATCCAATCAGCTTCTGGCTTGGAGCTGCTGCTCAGATTGGTATCTTTACAGCTTACCTTCTTGCAATCCTTCTTGGATTCTCAGATCAGGCAGCTGCTGCGGTATCTATTATCGGTGGTGCAGATGGACCTACATCTATTTTCCTTGCTGGTAAATTAGGACAATCAGCACTTATGGGACCTATTGCTGTTGCAGCATATTCATATATGTCATTGGTTCCAATTATTCAGCCTCCTATTATGAAGGCACTTACAACAAAGGAAGAGCGTTCTATTAAGATGGCTCAGCTTCGTCCAGTATCAAAGCTTGAGAAGATTCTCTTTCCTATCGTTGTTACAATTATCGTTTGTTTGATTTTACCTACAACAGCTCCTCTTGTTGGTATGCTTATGCTTGGTAACCTTTTCAAGGAGTCTGGTGTTGTTAATCAGCTTACAGAGACTGCATCAAATGCTCTTATGTACATCGTAGTTATTCTTCTTGGTACATCAGTAGGTGCATCTACATCTGCAGAGGCATTCTTAAATGCAGCTACACTCAAGATCGTAGTTCTTGGTCTTGTTGCTTTCGTATTCGGTACAGCAGCCGGTGTATTATTTGGAAAGATTCTTTGCCATGTTACCGGTGGCAAGATTAATCCACTTATCGGTTCAGCTGGTGTTTCAGCTGTTCCTATGGCAGCTCGTGTTTCTCAAAAGGTTGGTGCAGAAGAGGATCCAACAAACTTCCTTCTTATGCATGCCATGGGACCAAACGTTGCTGGTGTAATTGGTACAGCTGTTGCCGCAGGTGTATTTATGGCAATTTTCGGCGTATAACCCGAGTTTATATGAATCTAGGAGGATAAAATAAATGGCAGATATTAGTCCAAAGCCAGTAAAAATTACTGAGACAATACTTAGAGACGCTCATCAGTCACTTATTGCAACTCGTATGCCAACCTCTATGATGCTTCCTATCGTAGATAAGATGGATAAAGTTGGTTACAATGCAGTTGAGTGTTGGGGCGGTGCTACATTCGATGCTTCACTTCGTTTCCTTAAGGAAGATCCATGGGAAAGACTTAGAAAGCTTCGTGATGGATTTAAAAATACAAAGCTTCAGATGCTTTTTAGAGGACAGAACATCTTAGGATACAGCCAGTATCCAGATGATGTTGTTGAATATTTCGTTCAGAAGTCGATTGCAAATGGTATTGATATCATTCGTATTTTCGACTGTCTTAACGATATCAGAAACCTTCAGACAGCTGTAAAGGCTACAAACAAAGAAAAGGGTCATGCACAGGTAGCTCTTTCTTATACACTTGGAGAAGCCTATACACTTGATTACTGGAAGGATATTGCAAAGCGTATCGAGGATATGGGTGCAGATTCAATCTGTATCAAGGATATGGCAGGCTTACTTGTTCCTGCTAAGGCTTATGAGCTTGTTACAGCATTAAAGGAATCTACAACACTTCCTATCGAAATGCATACACACTACACATCAGGTGTAGCTTCAATGACTTATATGAAGGCAGTTGAAGCTGGTGCTGATATTATTGACTGCGCTATGTCTCCATTCGCACTTGGTACATCACAGCCTGCTACAGAGGTTATGGCTGCTGCATTCGAAGGCACTCCATATGCCACAGGATTTGATCAGGAACTTCTTTCAGAAATCGCTGATTACTTCCGTCCATACAGAGAAGAGTGCATCGAAAGTGGTCTTATGTCTACAAAGGTACTTGGTGTTAACATCAATACACTTCGTTATCAGGTACCAGGCGGTATGCTTTCAAACCTTATCAGCCAGTTAAAGGAGCAGGGTAAGGAAGATAAGCTTCGTGAGGTTCTTGAGGAAGTACCACGTGTACGTAAGGATCTTGGTGAGCCACCACTTGTTACAC
>JAEEGF012354071.1_pt1 | contig 41823 bp, 35 predicted proteins | sample 9134171 | NCBI WGS metagenome assembly JAEEGF01 (sample SAMN16246542, study PRJNA631951) | gut metagenome | biome: gut microbiome; feature: rumen; material: AP-attached | host: Bos | place: Iran: Karaj | collected 2018-10 | reverse complement strand
GACATAACGCTGGCTATGATTCCCGAAACCTTCCTCAGCTGCATAGCTATGAAGCATATCGGAAGCAGGCCGAGTATGATGCCGCCCATAATGATATATTTTGATGGAACTACGTGTGTTCTTATAAGGAAAAATACAAGTAAAGCCGAAATAACGAACTGTAAACCCGCAAGGATACAGCCGACAAGCCTCTGAATTTTCATGATTTATTGTCCTCTTATTTATATTTTTTGTTCATTTTCTTACATAAATCATTGAAGATAATAACACATATCCCCAAAAAGTGAAACAGAATTTTTTCTTAATGTAATATAGAAGCGCGCTTCAAAGCGGTTTTGAAGCCTTGCCACTTATTTTTATATTGAAATATGCCGCAGTTTTAGTATTATATAGTCATGGACAAATTATTGCAACTATCAAATGAAATGAATATCGAGCTTACTCCGGAGATGCTTTCGGCCTTCGACAGCTACTATCATATGCTGGTGGAGAAGAACAAGGTCATGAACCTCACCGCGATCACAGAGAAGGACGAAGTAATACTTAAACACTTTGTGGACAGTATTTCTGTTGCCGCTGCTGTGCCGGAGTTCAGCAAGAAGGCTAAGATACTTGATGTCGGAACCGGTGCGGGCTTCCCGGGAATACCGCTGAAGATCACATTTCCGGATACGAACGTCACTCTTCTTGATTCGCTGAATAAGAGAGTGCTCTTCCTTCAGGAAGTGACGGACAGCCTCGGGCTTAATAAGATCACTGCCATCCACGACAGAGCTGAGGATGCCGCAAGAAAACCGGAGCTCCGCGGACGCTTTGAAATAGTTGTTTCAAGAGCCGTTGCCGCTCTGCCGGTGCTCGCAGAATACACCCTGCCGTTCCTCAAGGAAGGCGGCTATCTCATCTGCTACAAGACACCGGAAGCAGAGAAGGAGCTTGAAGAAGCCGCTCACGCTATCTCGGTTCTCGGAGGAGGTAAGAGCAGTATCTACGAATACACCCTCCCGGGCACGGATATCACGAGAAGCTTCATAGTGATCAAAAAAATAAAGGCTACGCCTAAGGCGTACCCTCGCAAAGCAGGAACCGCGAAGAAGAATCCTCTGTAACAGAGATCATTCCTCATCGCGGTTTTTCTTTTTCCTCTGAGACTGCTCGTGTCTCTTCTGTTTTCTCTTTTCTCTAAGCTCGACCTGACGTGCTTTTACTTCTTCAACCGTCTTCTTATCGACCTTTTCCGTCTTCTTAAGCGCAAATACATTGTCGTCGCTTCCGCCTGCAGCCTTGAGCTTTATCTTCGAAAGCATATATCCGTGGTAGATACATCTTCCCACAGCAACCGAGGTGCTCGAACCCGACTGATACCACTTGATCTTTCTCGCGCAGCGGCGTCCGCACTTTGCACACCTGATCACCAGAAGATCCTTATCATCCATGGCATGCTGCTTTGAATCGTATACAGACGAGATCCTCTCAAGCACACCTGCGTGCTTCTCAACTATCTCCTCCTCCTTACGCTTCGGATGTCTGTAAAGATCGAAGGTGTAGCGCTCCTCCAGGTCGTCCGGGCGTATTTTCGCAAGGACTCTCGCAGTGTAGCGTGCATCGTTCACAGCCGAATGGAAAGGCTCCTCCTCAGCTATCTGAAGCTCTGAGCAGGCTTTCTCAAGCTTGCTTATCTTGCCCTCTTCATCATACATGTCCGCATAGATCTGCTGGATGTTGTAGAACCTGAGCGGAAACTCCAGCTTGTCCATGTAGTAAAAGTCCATATTATTCTGAAGATAATACAGATCCGACGAGCCCCAGGTGCAGAAAACATAGTCATCGCCGCACCACTCAAGGAATCCTGAGCAGGCATCCTTGAAGCTCTTGCCGTCCTTCAGATCCTCCTCGGTGTAGTTGAGCATCGGCTTGATGGACCTGTGAAGCCTCTTATAAAGCTTCGGTCTGATCAGACTCTCGTATTCATCTATAATCTCGAAACGGTCATTAAGCTTGACCGCGCCTATCTCTATAATCTCGAACGGCATCCTTGGATGCTCTCCGCTCTGCCCGTAAGGGCTCTGATTCCATTCAAGATCAAATACAACGTAGTTCAACTTCTGTCACCTCTTGATGTGCAGTCTTAGATGTAGCTTATCGGCCGATTTGCGATACAGCCCGGCCCTGCTGTTATTTCTTCAAATACAGCATCAGCATGGATACGTCCGCCGGCGAAACGCCTGATATACGGGACGCCTGACCTATCGTTTCCGGCCTTACATCCTTAAGCTTCTGCCTTGCCTCCACGCGAAGATTTCTTACCTGATCGTAATCAATATCCGCAGGGATCTTATGTCCTTCCATCTTCAGGAAGTGGGTAACCTGATCCTCCTGCCTTCTGATATATCCCTCGTATTTGATGGAAATATCAATCTGCTCGGTGATCTCGCGCATATGTCTCCTGCAGTATTCCTGCTCGATCTCTGTCATCGAAGAAAGGAGCTCCGCAGCTGCTGTTTCCCTGTCAGTATCCAACTCTAAAATACAATTATACGAAAGTTCCGGCCTTCTGACAAGCTCTGCAAGCGTATTTCCTGTTTTAAGTGCAGTACTTCCATGCGCTTCAAGGAATTCCGCAACCTTTTTACTGGCTCCGACAGTTATTGTATCGAGGCGCGCAACCTCACTTTCTATATATCTGCGTTTGGCCGCAAAGCAGCTGTAGCGCTCATCATCTATAAGTCCGATATCGTGTCCTATGTCCGTGAGACGCAGATCCGCATTGTCCTGCCTGAGAAGAAGTCTGTACTCGGCGCGGCTGGTCATCATACGGTAAGGCTCTTTTGTTTCCTTGGTCACAAGGTCGTCGATCAGAACTCCGATATAGCCGTCCGAACGCTTAAGAACCACAGGCTCCTTACCCTGAAGCAGCCTTGCTGCGTTGATGCCGGCCATAAGTCCCTGTGCCGCTGCCTCCTCGTATCCCGAACTTCCGTTAATCTGTCCTGCAGAGAAGAGTCCGGAAACCACCTTAAACTCGAGGGATGGCTTTAAGGTTACCGCGTTTATGCAGTCGTATTCTATTGCGTAAGCGTTACGCACAATCTTCGCATTTTCGAGACCCGGAACGGTGTGGACCATTCTGTACTGAACGTCCTCCGGCATGGAAGAAGGCATTCCGTCGAGATACATCTCGTTGGTGAACTCGCCCTCCGGCTCGAGGAAGAGCTGGTGCCTGTCCTTATCCGGGAACTTCATGATCTTGTCCTCTATCGACGGACAGTATCTCGGGCCCGTGCCCTTGATAACGCCCGAATACAATGGCGAACGATCTATATTTTCACGGATTATCTCGTGAGTTTCTTCATTGGTATAGGTAAGCCAGCATGATATCTGCTCTCTTCTGATGTCCTCCTCGCAGTTCATGAAGGAGAAAGGAACTATCCTTTCGTCGCCCTTCTGCTCAGACATCTTCGAGAAATCAACCGACTTCTTATCGATTCTTGGCGGGGTTCCGGTCTTGAACCTTCTGATGCCTATGCCCGACTCAGCCATAGAATCCGACAGATGGTTCGCAGCCATAAGTCCGTTTGGTCCGGTGTACTGAATGGTATCGCCATAGATGCATCTTGCTTTCAGATAAACGCCTGTGCAGAGAATAACTGCACGCGCATGGTAGATGGCGCCGGAAACTGTCTTTACGCCGACAACCCTGTTCTTGCTGCCGGCAGATGTACTCTCACCGTCTGTGGCTGCATTGTCTGCTGTTGTTTCCGCTGCACTTTCGATCGGCTCAACGATCAGCTCGCTGACCTCCTGCTGGCGAAGTGTAAGTCTCTCTTCGTTCTGCAGAGTGAGGCGCATCTGCTTTGTGTATTCAACCTTATCCGCCTGCGCTCTGAGTGAATGAACGGCAGGACCCTTCGAAACATTCAGCATCTTCGACTGAATATAGGTCTTGTCGATGTTTTTGCCCATCTCTCCTCCGAGAGCATCTATCTCTCTTACGAGATGCCCCTTCGAGCTTCCGCCTATATTCGGATTGCAGGGCATAAGAGCAACGCTGTCCATGCTAACTGTGAAAAGGATAGTCTCAAAGCCCATCCTTGCAGCGGCAAGAGCCGCCTCGCAGCCCGCATGGCCCGCACCTACAACAACTATATCGTATTTTTCCTCAACTACTGCCATCGTTTTCTCCGTATCATCTATTCATTCTGCATTATTCGTACCATATCACGCAGATTATTTCTGTACTTGTCATGCAGCATTCATTTTATCTGCACTTATATATTACTTGCCCATACAGAATTCAGCAAATATCTTGTCTGCCAGGTCGTCTGCAAGGGTCTCTCCGGTGATCAGACCGAGAGATTCGTAAGCCGCCATCAGATCTATCGTATAAAAATCCTCCGGCAGTCCGTTTTCCAGGCTTTCCTTTACTCTGCCAAGAGCCTGCGACGCATCGAAAAGTGCGTTCTTGTGTCTTTCATTTGATATAACTATCTGGCTGTTGCCCTTTGCCTCACCGGCCAGGAACATTTCCTTTATCAGAGCAGCCAGTTCATCTCTACCCTGTCCTTCCTTTGCGGAAATTGTCAGGATGTGTGGTTCAGTTGTATTTCTTTTGGCATCCGCTGAAACTGTTTTGCCATCAGTCAAATCCAGTGTTTCCCCACAAAATACTTCCTTCAGCAGTGCATCCAGCTCGGTTCTATTAATTGCAACCGGCAGATCTTCCTTATTAATGAGCGTGATAACCTTCTTGCCTGCAAGGCTTCTGATTATCCTCTTGTCGTCGTCATCCAGCGGTCTTGCGCCGTCCGCAACAAAAAGTATCAGATCGGCAGCCTTTATATTTTCCTGCGCCTTATCAACGCCTATCTTCTCAACCTTATCCTCGGTCTCGCGTATTCCCGCCGTATCGATCAGCTTCAGGAGCACGCCCGAAAGCCGTGCGTATTCTTCAAGAGTATCTCTTGTGGTTCCCGCGACATCGGTAACTATCGCTCTCTCTTCCATGAGAAGCATATTCAGAACGGATGATTTTCCGGCATTCGGTTTTCCGATTATGGCTGTCCTGATGCCTTCCCTAACTATCCTTCCTTCATCAAAGCTCTGAGCAAGGCGCTTCACCTCGCCGTCTATACTCTCCACGCTCTCCGCCAGCTTCTCGTTGAATCCATCCAGACTGTAATTCTCCGGATCGTCCAGCGCAGATTCGATATAAGCTGTATTATATAGTATTTCCTCCCTGAGGGAAGCTATCTTTTCTCTTAAGTCACCGCGGAGCTGGCCGACAGATGCCGAAAGCGCGCTCTCGGTCTCCGCATTTATCACGTCCATGACCGCCTCGGCCTCGGACATGTCAATCCTTCCGTTCAAGTAGGCTCTCTTCGTAAACTCGCCCGGTTCCGCAACTCTCGCACCCTCGCGGACAAGCAGCCCCAGCACCTTTTCCATAAGAAATACGCCGCCGTGGCAGTCGATCTCCACCGTATCTTCCGTCGTATATGAATGTGGCGCCTTCATGACGAGCACAACAACCTCGTCAATCACGGCTTCCTTCATATCAGGCATCTTACGATTGTTTATTCGGCTCTCAGCAGATACATGACCGTTATCTCCGTCGAAGCCCTCATCAGACGTATTTTCCTCAATTACGGCCGGATCAACGATATGACCGTACGCCGCCGTAAAGGTCTCCATCTCGGACACCTTCTTCCTGCCGACAAAAATACGGTCGCAGATCTCGATCGCCCGATCTCCGCTCACCCTGATAATACCTATTCCCGATCCGGCCATTCCGGTCGCAATCGCACATATCGTATCACCTGAATACATCCAAATACTCCTTAAAAACTTCGCACTCCGACTATCTCTACGATTATAGTATCATTTGGTTTATCCCGCAATGGAAAATCAATATAATCCGTCAATTACATACCATTTATTGTTGATTTTTCCGCAGACAAGCTCCAGAGTCCCTTCATCATTGACTCCCATATAATCCAATTCATACCCTACGGAAACCTCCGTAATCTCAGTAACATCAATACCACTGAGTTGCTTTGAATTTCTTAAGAACTCCTCAGCTTCTTCATCGCTGAGCTTTCTCTCTGTTGATTCACCGGTTATCTTAAAATAAATATCAAGTGATTGATAGCTGGTGACAGTCTGCTCAATCCGCGCCCATTCAGTTGCTGAATACATTTCCCTCGGAAAGCACTCCATTACTGTTTTTGCATCACCATTGATATAGGCATTCATACACCTCTCGGCAACGGTTTTCGCATCATCCGTCTTCTCCTTGGCAGTTTTTTTGACATCCTTTTTAACAAGTACAAAAAATACAACAAGAATAAGAGCCACTATAAATGTGACAGAACCTGCAATGATTGCGATCTTCTTGCCATTTATCTTCTTTGGCTGCGGCTCAAATGTCTCATTGATACTAAAATCAGTATACGGATTATAGTTCGGAACACCGTACTCCCCCTGTACATTCGGATACGGCTGTGTATTCTGATATGGCTGAGTATTCTGATATGATCGTGTCTCCTGTGTCTGACTCCACTCCTGAGGTGGCTGCCCCTGTAAATATGGGTTATTATTATCCAAAATTAAACCTCCGCGATTCCTATAAATACTTTTCAAATTAACCTTCAACATACCTAATGATTATACGTAAATAACCGTGCTTTTTATTGTATATCCCAGCCACTCTTCAGTCAAGGAAAAGCCCTGTGAAATCGCGCCGTCAGGAATGTGAGTTTTTGTTGTAAGTTAGCCATCTTCTGATATAATACTGTTATATAGAGCGACATATTTGTCATATTATTTGGAAAGGGAAACTGCTGTATGATCTTATTTCATGGAAGTAATGTTAACGTACGTGAGCCAAAACTACTGAAAATACAAAGAAAGCTTGACTTCGGAAAAGGTTTCTATACAACAAGTGATCAGGAACAAGCCACCAAATGGGCCAAAAGAACTGCTGCACGACTTAAACAGAATTTCGGTTTCGTGACAGTATATGAAATAGATGATGCCCTCATGAGTACTCTTTCTATTTTGAAATTCGAAGGTCCAGATGTTGATTGGCTCCGTTTTGTCGTCAAAAATAGATCAGGACAGCCAATTACCCCAAACTGGGATCTTATCATCGGTCCTGTTGCCAATGACCAAACCGCTCCTGTAATTGATCTGTTTCTTGATGGAATGTATGATGAAGAAGAAGCCATAAAACGTCTCCTTCCTCAAAAGCTTAAAGATCAGTATACTTTTAAAACCGAAAAAGCAATTAATCTTCTGGTATGCAAGGAGGTTATCCGCGTATGACAAGAATACAAAGTTTTTCTTTAGATTATTATAATAAAAAGGTTATTCAGCGGATAATGGATAAATACGGTATGGATCAAATGGATGCCGCAAGATCATTTCTTTCCTCAGAAACCCATAATATGCTTGAAAATGCAGATATGGCTATGTGGGAATTTTCCGAGGAAGCCATATTCAATATTTGGGAGGCTGAAAAGATTACTGGTGATCCCCGCAATTCTGAATATTTAAGGAGTGAGTAATATGACCGAGGAAATGAAGTATTTTCTTTTTCTTATAGAACGATATGCCGATCATCACGCTCGTTCAACCGGCGAGGTTCTGCGCGAGTGGGATGATAAAGGAATAACTCAAGAAATATATGATGGGTATTACACCTATCACCAAGAGGCTCTTGAGAATGCGTACATGGACATAGACAGTCTCGCAGCAACCGGAAAACACGCCTGGTAAAAATAATCAGTGCTAAACCTAGCTAAGGCTTAGCACTGTTTTTTAATTTCTCTTTTCCAGAAGAATCTGTGGAAGCACTATTCTGTATTCTGTTTTACTATCAGGCTCTCTCCAATAAACAATATAATTTGCAGTAATAGTTATCGGATAATATCCTTCTCTTAGTTTCTGTGCGAATTCTTTTATAAACTTATTGGACGCCGCACATACAACCCTGTCTACACCATTGATATTCTTCTTAAAATAGAAAGCTCCGTTGTCTTCTTTTATGTCTATCGTCAGCTTATCTCCGGCAATAATCGCGCCCTTTCGAATGCTATCCATACATTTTCCACTAAATGTTAGTGCTACATCATTTAGTGTCAATTCCATCAGTATTTTCTTCGGCTCTGGATATTCTTTTTTCTCATTGTAGAATTTTGCTCCGGCGTTATTAATGCTTCTTATAAGCTCTTTGTCATCAACCTCTGTATTTCTTCCATGGCTGAAGCAATTTCCATCCTGAACAATATAAAGGTTCTCCTTTGCTCTCGTCATTCCAACATAGATTGCTCTTTGCTTTTCAACATTAATATTATCCAGACCACTCAAAACAAGAAATACATCATCAAACTCATGCCCCTTCGCTTTATGAATGGTAGATATGATTATTTCTCCTTCTTCACATCTGTAGAAGTCATCAAAAGAGCATTCTCGAAGGAAATTTTCAAAATCCATATAGTATTTCTTATCATAGGTTACTTCATAAAGGTCAAGAATATACTCTACATTTTTGAAATTTTTGCTGTTTCCGTGCATTTTTGTTAAAACTTCACGTGCATCTTTCCACTCGGTTTCTCCTATCACAGAACGATCTTTGCAATAGATAACCTCAAGGAAGGTTCTGAATTCATCCAGATTATATAAAGAGAAACCGCTTCTTGACTGGATAAGCCTTGGTTTATAGTCCTCATCCTTTAGGATATACTGAATCTTATACGCCTGCTCATTTGTTGTAGTCAGAATGGCAGTTCTTGTGCCCTTCCTGTAGCAATTTCGGAAAAATACCTCCAGCAGACCTTCCAGATGTGCTTTAGGATTTGAGGCTCTTGCAATCATTACTGTTCCTTCGGTTTCAACCTTGGAAATCAGCGCCTCGTTCTTTAGTCTGTCCGGTAGGGTATACGAGAAAAGATTTGCAATATTAACTATAAGCGGACAATTTCTGAAATTATCCACCATCTGATACAGCTTTGCATCTTCCTCCTGAAGAAGCTTTTTCATGTATTTTGGATCTGAACCTCTAAAGCCATAAATACTCTGATCATCATCACCCACCGCGATGATTCTCATATTTTCGTTGACTTTCCTGAGTGCCATGACAAGATTATACTCATCACTATTCATATCCTGAGCTTCATCAAGCATCAAAACTGTTTTGGTTATTTTCTCAGTCTCAACCTCGTTATTTAATATTGCATCTGTTGCGGCTCTAATGACATCCTCAGATTTCTCCAAAGTTCCTATCCGTCCCAGAAGATCGAAAGCATAAGAGTGAAATGTCTTTATTTCAACATATGATGCAGCCTTTCCTATCAGCTTGTAAAGCCTTCTCTTGAACTCCATAGCCGCATTTCTTGAAAATGTTAGCATCAACAGCTGCTCGCTTTTAACATCTTCCAGCTGAAGGAGCGACGCCATCTTATTAACCAGGATCATGGTCTTGCCACTTCCCGGACCCGCTGCAACAACTATAGTCTTACTATAGTCATCATTAATTATCTCAAACTGCTTTTCCGTCAGCTTTTCAAATAACTCGTTATATTTGCCCGGAGTTATATTCTTCTCTATCTCCTTCTGTCTGTCACCTGCAAAATATATATTTAGAAACTGCTCATAGTCCATATTAAAATAGTCTTTAACAAAGGCAAGTGCTGCATTATAATCCTTAACCATCATATTTGCATACTCACCGACTATATGGATCTGCTGAGTTTTGTTCTTATAATACTCCTCTAGTTTTGCGTAATCCTCCTTCTTATATCGTTTCTTGTTATCCATCTCGATACGATTTATACGAAGTGCATTGTAGATAACAAGAAATCCTCCATCAATCTTGAAGGAGCCAATCTTTGTCAGATATAGCAAAGCTTCCTCTATATGCCCAAGACTGAATTTGAAAATACCCAATTTATCCTCACTTATATTAAAGATGTTTAAGATATCTCTCGGAGAAAAATCAACCTTTATATTTGAAGCAGTTTTCGGCCCATTTTTCACACTATCATATTCTGTGCGGCCTCGGAGTCTAAAATATTCATCAATATATCTGCATAATACAAGTCTGTCATCAATTCTCTTTTGAAATTTTTTCTTATCAACCTTTGGCTGTATCAATACAGAATTACTGACTTCTCCGTGGGGCTTTTCGATATAATTCTTGATAGTCCAGAAATTGATGATTTCCTTGAGCATATTTATACTGCTCTTTAATCCTGCATCCTCAGCCTTTTCATTTAATTCACGGTAATCATATCTCTTCTCAATTATTTCAGTAGATGTCACCTCTTCTATAAGGAATTGTTCCAGCTTCAGATAATCCGAAGTCTTCTTGCTCATTCCATTTCTGGACAGATCTCCCGGATCAAGATGGACATACATTTCTGTGTCATCCGCCAGTATTCCTACATATTTAAGCTCATTCACGCACTCGATCACAAGCTTCTTATCGATTCCGATATGATCCGCTATATAATCAACTCTCGACTCAACATCTATTCCAAAATCATCAAACTTTTTCTTGTTCTTATTTCTGTATTTCAGAGGAATAAGATATCTGAGAACCAGTACAGCAATAGGTATCATCTCAAGTTTGAAATTCGGACTTTTCATCAATTGCTTCTGTGCTTCAAGCATACTATCTATTTTCAAGCTGTCCGCAAATACCCTCGGGCTGTTATTTCCTCTCTTAACATAGCCCGCCATCTCAAGTGCTGCGATAGCTGCACGAACTCGTGTCTCTATATCTCTTTTATGATCAGGATTCCAGCCTGCTGCTCTGGCTATCTCAAGAGCTGTACTGCTTATGCCCTCTCTACCCTTACAGAGACTCTTTACTCCTCTCCAAACCTCCTGAATCTCGCTTATACTGAGCTTCGACTGATTCAGAAGCATAAAATGCTTGTTAAGGTCATTCTCATTAAAGAGAACCCTGCATTCGGCACTTATATGCTCATCTCTACCGGCCCTTCCGGCCTCCTGCACGTAATCTTCAAGTGAATTGGAGATGTCAAAATGAATGACCAAACCAACATCTGCCTTATCTACGCCCATACCAAAAGCCGAGGTTGCAACGATAATCCTCAGCTCACCTCGTTTAAACGCATTTTGGTTTTCAGTTTTTTCATCAGGATCCATCTGACCATGATATGGTCTCGCATCGAATCCATCCTTTCGCAGTCTTTCTGCCAATTTTTCAGCAGTAGATGTTCGTGAAACATATATTATCGTCGGACAATCCTTTGCTTCCAACCAGGAACGAAGAGTCCTGTATTTCTCCTCGTTATCATCGGAATACTCTACCAAATAACGCAGATTCTTTCTCGCTGTATCCGTGGTGTATAATTCCAGGTCAACCCCCAGCTTATCCATGAAATATTTCTTGATATCACCGATAACCTTCTGCTTTGCCGTTGCAGTAAAGCAGGAAACCGGTATTTTCCGACCTGTTTTTTCCTCCAAGTTGGCTATAAAATCACCTATGTAGAGATAGTCGACTCTGAAATCCTGTCCCCAGGATGAAAAACAATGCGCTTCATCTATAACAAATCTGCTGACCCCTCTTTTATATAGAAGGCGTTCAACAGAATCTGACCTTAGTGACTCCGGAGCAATATAAAGGATAGACGCTATTCCGCTTTCAACCCTTTCCAGAACTTCCTTTCTTTCAACCGGATTGAGCAGACTATTTAAGCTGACCGCGTCCGACAAGCCCTTTTCACTTAGGTTATCAACCTGATCCTTCATAAGTGAAACTAAAGGAGAAATAACTACCGTAAGCCCTCTGACAGTATCTGCCTCAATAAGGGCCGGAAGCTGAAAGGTAATTGACTTACCGCCTCCGGTTGGAAATACAGCCAACAGCGATTTCCCGTCAACGGCTGCCTGAACTGCCTTTTCCTGAAGATTCTCCCCATTGAACGTCCTAAATTCTGAGTAACCGAATTTGTCCTTCAAATGCTTCTTTATATCAAAAGCATTGTTACAATACGGGCAACCCTCTTCGCACTTTTTTCCTCTTAATCTATGGAATACCTCACTAACCTTTGGGAAATTAACCTTTACCCATGGAGGTATTATCGCATCCTTATCATCTGCGTTAATAGACGCAAGGACGTAGGCCAGTTCAACCGGATGTTCGTTGATCAAAGCATCCAGATCAGAATTGTCGCATATCTTCCCGACAAATTCCTCTCTGATAAGATCCTTCAGGTTCTCATTCTCACAATAATAATAAATACTTTCAAAGAATCCGGAATACCCCTTCTTATCATGCAAAAGCAGATAAAATATATCTTTCAGATTCTGCTTCAGGCCAAAAAAGTTGTCCACTTCGTCGATATAAAGCTCCATACATTTCTTGGCATCATTAAGAGGATTATTTTCTCCATCAGGCGACAGCTTATCGTCCTTCAGCAGCCTGTGATACGGTTTTTTAGGGAATAACAGCGGTGACATGAACAAGGTATCTATCATTTTAAGATTCGAAAGATCCAGCCCCTCATTTTCAAGATGAACTGAATCAAAACTCACAATATTATGTCCGCATACAAAAAAAGCACCCGAACAAATATCGTTGAATTTGAAAATGCTGGTACCATCATAAGAATTTTTAATAGCATTGACGCTTTTTACGGGTATTTCTGCCCTTGCAACCCCATAGCCTTTGATATGCTCTTTTACCTGAGAAACCTCTAAATCAATAAATACAATATCAGCCATCCGAATCACCCCAATTATACTGTCAATAACCGCACTTTTATTGTATATCCCGGACCCTCTTCAGTCAAGGAAAAGCCCTGTGAAAAAGCCTTACGGAACATAAATAAACAGTTGCTTTTTTTATGTAATTTTGTCATAATAGATGTATTGAAAAGTGCAATTCTTTGCATATTTTAGACTAATCCTAGTCAATGAATTTATAGGAGGAAAAAAGTATGAGATGTAATCAGTGCGGTAATGAAATACCGATGGGTGCACCTGCTTGTCCTGTATGTGGCACACCTGCTCCTCAGCAGTATCAGGCTCAGCCTCAGTCACAGCAGCAGTATAATCAGGCACCACCTCAGGGATTCCCTGGACCACAGAATTTCGGCGGCCCACAGGGACAGTATCAGCAGCCTTATGGTAATCCATATCCACCAAAGCCTGCCGTATACTATTATGCAGGAGGTCCATTTTCACAGAGGCTTAGAGGCGACTATACAATGCTGTGCTCTTTCATAGGAGCATTCTTCGTACTCCTTTTTGCATGTATTCCGGCTTGGATACATGTGTCAAGCAGCTACAACAATGCAAGTGAGTCATACGGTCTCTTTGCAGAAGGCCTTAACGGCTTCGTTAAGTTCTGTGGAGTTATGACAATCATCTTAGGTGTTTGGCTTCTCTTCAGATATCTTGTAGTATTTAATGTAATTCCTGGTGTTAACCTTACAGGTCTTACAAGACTTCCGGGTTCAGAGTTCTACGCACCGGTTGTTGTTCTTATCCTTTTCTTTGTTGAGACTTTTAATGGCGATATTCAGGATATATTCAAGGCAGCCAAAGCTAGTTCTATGGTTTCTGCGCACTTTAATATTTCATGGTGGTTCTCACTCGTTGGAATCCTTCTTATCTTCGTCAGACCTATCGTTTGTCTGATCAAGGGACAGAACTTCCACACAGGCGAGAAGAGAGTTCGTCAGGCTTCACAGGCTTACGCTTATCAGCGTCCTGCACAGCAGTTTGCTCAGCCTATCAACCCTCAGAATTATGGACAGCCACAGCAGGCTCCTTATGGTCAGGCTCCTCAGCAGCCTTATGGCCAGCCTCAGCAGTACGCTCAGCAGCCACAGCAGCCTTATGGTCAGGCTCCTCAGCAGGCTCCTCAGCAGGCTCCTCAGCAGGCTCCTTACGGACAGGCTCCTCAACAGCCATACGGCCAGCAGCCACCACAGAATCCTCAGTAGACTGAGTGATACATTCTAAAAAATCAAGATCATTTGACGAGCAGACATTGTTCTGCTCGTCTTTTTATAATAGAAACTGAAGCTCATAGTAAAAAGCAGTCCTCCTCAATCTGAAGAACTGCTTTTCATTGTGTAATTACGATATTTATCTGTTATTTCTGCTTTTTCGTCTCTGTGCTGTCGTCATCGTCATCATCGACCTCATCAACATATCTTATGATGAGCTCTCTGTCGCCTGCCGTATCAGTAAGAAGACCTCTTATGAGGATCTCCGTCTGCTCCTTAGCCTTCGCAAGAAGTCCCGGAATATCAGCATGCTGCTTTACATCTTCTTTTGCATAATTAACAGCTACAACAACGTCGCTCTGCTGCGTCTGATTGAAAAGAGAAGTGGTTACATCGTAGAATTCCAACGTATCCGTGTCGATTATCAGATCCTGGATAGTAACCTCAGGAAGTGTAACGATAACCTTGTTGCTCGTAACATTTACCTTAACCTGTGAGATGTCGATTCCGGCCTTAACTCTTGCCGAATACATCATCAGGAAGCTGTTTTCGTTGATCAGCGGAATACCATCCTCTTCAAATCTTACAACACCGTTATATATGATCTCCGCCGTGGTCAGGTCGCTGCAGGCCACCAGCTGCTCGGTAAGCTTCTCAGCCGAAAGCGCCGGCTTCTTCCTCGCGTCGAGATAAGCATCGATCTTCTTTATTACAAATATCAAAAAGAACAGAATTACGGCCGCTATGATAGCCGTCCTTATGAGCTTTATCTTATTGACGGTCACGTCCTTGTCATTACTTTCCCTTTTAGACATGTCGCCCCTCCTTCTGAATAATAGCTTTTTGAGTAAAAACAGCATTATTTCTTCTTTCCGACAACTATGTCAGCTCCAAGAAAATCCCCGCCGGCTATTGACAATGTTTCATTCTTGTCATTGTATTTGGCCTTAAGAATATTTCCACCTGCATTCATCTTGAGTGTGTCACCATCCCATGAAGCGGTGAAGCTCTGAACGTAATCCTGTGACTCTGCGTCGTCCGGATAATGCATCCTCAGCTCGCCGTCCTCACCATCGATCTTGATGGTCACTGCCACATCATATCCATACATTGAAACCGTGCCTTCGTACGTTCCGTTACGTCCCTTGGTCCCGATAGCTCCTGTAAAATACAGTATTGCGATCACGATCGACGCCACGATAACAACTCCAGAAATAATACCTATTATAAGAGGACCCTTCTTCTTGCCTTCCATTATTTTTCCCTCCGGATGTTCATTTTATAGATTCCCGAAGCCGCCTTCCGGAATCCGATTTTATCATTTTATTAAGTGCTCGGCACCTACAATCAATACTATAACATAGAACGTACAAAAAATAAATAACGCTAACTGTTGAAATTGATAAAAAAATGTGATATTCTGACTTTGGTCTGAGATTTTCAGACTATGCTTATCTTTATTTTGACAGTGATAAACACTGTCCATTCTAAAAGGAGGAAAAAGTATGAGATGTAATAACTGTGGGGCAGAGATCATGGACGGAGCTCCAAATTGTCCAAATTGTGGCGCACCTGTTATGACTGTTAATCAGGGATTTGCACCTGCTGGAAGCAGTGCACCATCTAACCCAGCTCTCGCTGCACTTGTAAAGTATGGCGCATTCGCTGGTGCTGGTCTTGTTTTCCTTGGTTCATTCTTACCAAGATGGCATGTTGCAAAGGTAACTGTTTGGGGAATTTCAGAGTCAAACAGCTTTGGTCTTTGGGCTTCTAACGGTGGTATCCTTAAATTATGGAGCATTCTTCTTATAATTGTTGCAGTTGGAACAGTTCTTATGGAGACAATGCCACAGGTTAAGGATGCAGTTAAGGGTCTTCCATTCTACCAGTTCTACCTTCCAGCTCTTGGTCTTCTTGCATTTATTCTTGCAAGCTGCGCTAAGGTTGTAAAGGATCATTCAATCTCTGGTAGTGATGCATCATCAATCAAAGCCCTTGGTGGTTCTGCTAGCTCTCACTTCGGTCTTGCATGGTGGTTCGTATTACTCGGACTTGCTATTCTTATTGCAAAGGCTGTTATCGAGACTATTTCAAAAGAGAACTAATCTAAACATAGTTTAAAAATATAAAAGGGAAGTTTAAGGGCCCCGCCTGAGAACTTCCTTTTTATATTACAGAGATAATCCATCTCCATAGTATAACCTTGAAAGAAATACGACTCATCTCGGACGAACTGAAAAAGAAATACGGGCAGAAAATCTACAAGCTCTCACTTCAGAGCGGCTGTACCTGCCCGAACCGCGACGGCACTGTCGGAACCGGTGGCTGCACCTTCTGCTCGGAGGGCGGCTCCGGTGATTTTGCTGCGCCACTATCTAACTGCGGCGATACTCATAATGATCGGCACGCTGTAGTTTCGCAGGCCGGTACATCAGATCATTCAATAATAACATCCATAGATACTCAGATTGAATACGCAAGAAAGCTGGTTGACGCGAAGATTTCGTCCAAGATAAAACCGGAGGACCGTCGATATATCGCGTATTTCCAGTCCTTTACAAATACCTATGGAGACTTCGATACCCTAAAGGCTCTTTATACCGATACGATAAACCGTCCGGAGATAGTCATTCTTTCGATTGGTACGAGACCGGACTGTATTTCCGATGAGATGCTCAGCTTTCTCGCAGAACTAAACAAGATAAAGCCGGTCTGGATCGAGCTCGGGCTGCAGACCATCCACGAAGAGACCGCAAAACGCATCAACCGCGGCTATCCGCTTCAGGTATTTGAGGATACCTACCACAGACTGAAGGCCGCAGGAATTACTGTGATAACCCACGTTATTCTCGGTCTCCCGGGCGAAACCCACGAGGATATGTACGCAACCATACGCTATCTTGCCGGACTTGAGCCGGTTCTTGACGGCATCAAGCTCCAGCTTCTTCATATATTAAAAGGCACCCGCCTGTACGACGAATACCTTGCTGAGCCATTTCATATTATGAGCCTTGAGGAATACACCGAGGTGCTGATGAACTGCATCCGCCTTCTTCCTAAAGAGACCGTGATCCACCGCCTGACCGGCGACGGCCCGAAGAAGCTCCTCGTTGAGCCGCAGTGGAGCGCCGACAAGAAGCGAGTTCTGAACACAATCTATCATGCTTATTGCTAAACATATAATTGTCGGATATACTGTGTCATGTGATCGGATAAAAAAACACTATGTCCGACACCCCGGCATAATATGATACTTATACGGCCGGCAACAATATACAAACCGGCGAAATATAATACACACGAATATTCGGAGGAAAACATGAGACTAAAGAATGTACCCGGCTCAAGAGAAGCCATCGCAGAAAGTGAATATACAATTAAAGATGCTGAAGGAATGAAGGGCAAATGGCACGAATTCTTCGGAAATAACAATCCGATCCATATCGAGATCGGTATGGGCAAGGGCACATTCATTATGGAGCTCGCAAGAAGGAATCCGGACATCAATTACATAGGAATCGAAAAATATTCCAGTGTTTTGATCCGCGCCGTTGAGAAAAGGATCCAGGAGCCCGAGATGAAGAACCTGTATTTTATCAGGATGGAAGCAGAATATATAGAAAATGTATTTGATAAGGAGGAGGTTGCTTACATCTACCTCAACTTCTCCGATCCATGGCCGAAGGACAGACACGCGAAGAGAAGGCTTACTTCAAGGCAGTTCCTTAAGAGATACGAGGGAATCCTTGCTCCGGGAGGCGGCATAACATTCAAGACTGACAACGTTTCTCTGTTTGATTTTTCGCTTGTCGAGGTTGAAGAGGCCGGCTGGAAGCTCGAAAACTTCACCAGAGATCTTCACCATTCTGAGTACGTGGAAGGAAATATCATGACGGAATACGAGAAAAAATTCTCCGAAATGGGCAATCCTATCTGCAGATTGGTCGCTTTTCCACCGGAAACCGGCAAATCTTCCGAAGAGTAGGCCATAATTATTTAAGCATATATAAAACAACTATTTAATTCAAAACTAATAAGTGCGTCCATGTAATAGGGCGCATTTATTATATCTGACGGACAAAAAAATAGACATGATAAAATTAAATATAAACCGGAATTCAATATAAGCCAAATAAACTTTAAAACATTTCAAAGAAAAATGAACCCGATTGATTTATATGAAAATATATAAGTGAATACAGGTTGTGCACGATCAGTATCCGGGGGCTGTAAAACAGCTTCTGAGTCAGGAGGACGCGGCGAAGGCCGGAAGAATTGGGATGACAGGTATAGAACAGTACATAAGTGAATATGGAAAGGATATTTATTCCTATTGTATTTATCTGACAGGGGACAAATACTCGGCAGACGATCTATATCAGCAGACTTTTTTGACCGCTTTCGAAAAGGATTCTATAGATCCGGGCAGAAATCCGAAGAGCTATCTGTTAGCGATTGCGACAAACCTGTGGAATAACCAGAGACGAAAATACCTCTGGCGGCGCAGGAAGGCTGATACAGTCTGCTTCCAGGACATCTCCGAGTTGGAGCTTCCGGACAGCCTGGCTTCGGTTGAGGACGATGCGCTGCAGAAGGTTTATTTGCAGCAGATAAGGCTCGAGGTTCAGAGCCTGCCGGACAAGTTTCGCATAGTCATCCTGATGTTTTATATGGAGGAGTTGTCGATCGAAGAAATATCAGAAGCGCTCGGCATACCGGAGGGAACGGTAAAAAGCAGACTCCATAATGCTAAAAACAGATTGAAAGAGAGGCTGACACGGTATGAATGAAATAGAAGAAAGAAAAGAATTTGAAGGGCTGTTAGGGAAGGCTCTTCGACCGGTCTATGAACCTTCTGAGGAGCTTAACCAGAAGATCCTTGCCGGAGAAAAGAAAAGTGAAGGTAATGTATATAAGAACGGTCTGCGTAAATGGTATGTACTTCCTAAGGCTGCAGCTATAGCTCTTGCGTTAGTTTGCGTTGGATCGGCGGGAGTTTATGCGGCGGTTAAGGCGCTGAAGAAGCCGGTGGTTACGGATCATGCGATCTCAGTCGGCAATGAAGACTATATCGACGATGATGCCATAAGCCGTACCGAGGAGCCGGTAACAACGAACATCCTTGCTACCGAAGTAGGTAATGAAGACACTGCCTGGATATTCAAGAGTGTTTCGGAGGTCAACGGTTACACAACAACTTCTTACACCTACGATTCTTATACGGCAGCACTAAAGGATGCAGGAATGGGCATAAAGTTTACAAAGGAATACGAGCTGAGCTCAGATGGTGCATACTTCAGTACAACTGAGGGCGATGGTTACAGCACAAAGTGTATTTCTGCAACCTTCATCTATAATGAAGGATGCTTTTCTGTTAATCAGGACATCAGTTCTGGAAATATCGCTGAAGATGCGGCATACAGCATCAAGCTGCAGAACACCTCGAACGAGCGCGAATACAGTTCAACCTCGGGAACTGAGTATTATCTGGTTGATGAAATAGCTGCCGAAGATAACGAAGATGTGGTGACAACCTATGTTATGCTCTCGACAGATAATACCAACGGATATATTTCCTTCAAAGGACTTTCCGAGGATGAGATGCACGAAGTACTCGATGCCGTTTTGGTTGAATAGATGATTAAAAGGAGAACTATTATGAAAAAGCTTAGAAGAGCTGTTCTGCTTGGAATGATGATCTGTTCGCTGACAGCTTGCGGAAAGGATGAGAATAATACCAGAGATAAAAGGATTTCAGAGCCTTACACAGTTGTAGAGGGAGTTACCATCGTATTTGGAACGGAATATGTGACCACTGAGGAAACGACCATGAGTCCGGATACAGAGCCGGAGATAGATGATGAGACAAAGCAGACCGCAGATTCGACACCAAACGATACAAAATCGGACACAGTAGCATCATCTCCTGCCTCAACAGCTCCTCTTCTGGAATTCAATGGTAACGCTGACGAAATAGTTACAGCCGACAAGGATTCATACTATCTGGGAGGAAAATACGTTTTATATGTTGAAGCCGGCGCAAAGCTTCCCGGAAATACACCGGAGAATCTTGATCGTATAATGAGTGAGCTTGAAGAGCTGTATAAGCTTTCCTTCAGGAAGACCTCGTACATAGAGAAGGAGCCTTGGCTGAACGAGTATTTTGGCAATACCTTTAACGGAATAAATACAGACCTTGATAAGATCAATATACTTATAGTCCGTGACAACGGGGACGGAGCGATTCAGTGGTCTGACAAAAATACATTGATGCTCTTCGATGACGACTTCTATTTTGATAACGGAACCTTTGATACTGTATATCACGAGCTGGCTCACATACTCAGGCTTCGTCAGGGACCGAATCTTGGGCAGACTTTTGAAGAGGGCATCGCACTTTATGCTCAGGACAGATTAGCACGTACAGAGAATTTTCCGGCCTGGAGTATGATACAATACGTTTCAATCGATGGATATGAGCCACGATATGACGGATCACAGATTCTCGAGAACCCCGAGGAGGAATTCCGACGTGTTACTTTGGAGGAAAGAAGTGCCGATCAGGTACATTATCATTATGGATTCCGTTTTATAACCTTCCTTGAGGAAGCCTACGGACCTGAAATCATCGATAAAATATGTGAGATTTCTCGAAAATACGATTTTTCTTACGATGATGTTGATACGATAATCCGCGTGATCAAGGAAGCAGCGGGCGATGATGTATTTGAAAAGTTCGCTGAATGGCTTCCGGACGGGTGGTATAAATGGTGCCGAGACTATCTTGATTACATGAAACAGTTCGGTTTAGAGTGATAATCCCCTAAAACTCCCCGTTTTTGATACAAAAATGGGGAGTTTTTTCATAAAGACTAACAAAAACGGACCTTCAATTTGTAGAAAGTGCCGAAACAATAAAAAAGTGAAAAAACCTGTTGCATTTAATAAATTGTTGATATATAATTCATTAAGTGTTCAGCAAGAACCGCTGAAAACTTAATAATTTAGGGCCGCTAGCTCATTTGGTAGAGCACCTGACTCTTAATCAGGGTGTGCGGGGTTCGAGCCCCCGGCGGCCCACGCAGGAGGGCTGAGGACTTTGTGTAGGCAAGGTTTTTGGCTCTTTTTTTGTGTAAACAATGAGCCAAGTAAAAGCACCATCAAGCATTTACAAATGGTTGATGGTGCTTTTATTTGGCGAATGATCATCACCGAGACGACAGTCGAGGGGATGATGCGACGAAGTCGCAGTTTACACAAAAAATATGTATACAGATATTTGGCGAATGTCCATCACCGAGACGATAGTCGAGGGGATGATGCGACGAAGTCGCAGTTTACACAATTGTTTTCATCCAATAATTCTTGTATTTTCAACAGAGATATTAGATAATATATCCATCAATTAATAAACGAGACTTTACCATGACCATATATAATAGAAGAAACAACATACGCCCCCTTTACATCATACTTCTCGCTCTTCTGTCCGTATTTCTTATATTCCGGACTTCTTTTTACGTGAGCGCAGAACCTGAGGACGGCGAATCAACCGAAGAAACAACAAGTTCCGACAGTCAGACCGATGGTGGCGAAGATGATGACGATAAGTCTGAGGATACAGATACAGACTCCTCCGAAACTACCGACTCCGGCGGATCCGGTACTGATTCTACAGAATCTGACCAGACAACCGGCGTGGACACCTCTAACCTTCCAAATACAGCCCGCACCGCACCGCCAGCCATAACAACTCTTTCAGGAATCGTTATGGATATCGACAGCGGAACCATCCTCTACGAGAAGGATGCATATACGAAGCGCTATCCGGCGAGTATCACAAAGATCATGACCGCCCTCATAACCCTCGAAAAAGGCAACCTTTCCGACACGATAACTATGTCTAAGGAAGCCGTTGACAACACTCCTTCAGACTCTTCAAATATTGCTCTGGACTACGACGAGAAGATGAATCTCAAGGATGCAATGTACGCAATGCTCCTTAATTCAGCTAACGATGCAGCTTACGGAATCGCTGAACATATCGGTGGCAGCCTCTCCGGCTTCTGCGATATGATGAACAGCAAGGCAGCGGAGCTTGGCTGCCAGAATACGCACTTTTCAAATGCCAGCGGTCTCACGGCCACCGATCATTACACCTGCTGTTATGATATGGCGCTCATCGGTCGCGCGGTTTATGCATATTCCGAGTTCAAGGATATTTCCTCAACTCTGACCTACACGATTCCGGCTACCAACAAAAATACCGAGCGCGTTCTCTGGCACGGCGATAATATGCTTTCCGAGATAAGCGATTATTTTTATCCATACGCTGTTTGCGGCAAGACCGGATATACCGAGGAGGCTCACGGAACTCTGATCACCTTTGCGGAGAAAGACGGTCGTCGTCTGGTCTGCGTTCTGATGGACGTGCTTCCGGCATCGACCACCTTTACCGAATCCGCGGCACTGCTCGACTTCTGCTTTGACAGCTTCCACATCATCCAGCCACTTGAGAATTTCTCCTTTGATAAAGAAGCTGAAACCTCGCCGATGCTCGCGAACTACTATCACTCTATCGATCACGGGCTTCCAAACCTATCGACCGATACTTCCTACTCGTTGTATGTTCGTAATTATATTACCGCCGAAAATATAGAGAAGACCGTCGTCATGAACAACACCTCCGACTCAGAGGTTGTTGGTAAGATCACCTTCTCCTTTGAAGGCCAGTCCCTCGGCGAAGTGGATATCATAAATAATGATTATCTCCGCCCTCTCGCACCGGCTGTAAAAGAAAATAAGGCATCGAAGAAACCACACTTTGAATTTCACGCTTATTATATTATAATCATAGCGATAGTTATTATTTTGATCGTTATTCTGATCGAGTTTAATCTCCTGCAGAAGAAACGTATAAAGCGTAAAAAGCAACAACCGGCAGATATTAAAAACAGATCAGCCGATATGATCAAGCAAAATAAAACAAGCTCCGATAAAAATACACAGAAGAAATCGCATACAAAATCAATCGGAAGATTAAAACATAAAAATAGCAAGAAATCGGTTACAATAAAGAAGGGGGAGAACAAGTTAGATGAATAAAAAAGAAATGTTAAATGACATTATCAAGTCGAACGATGAAATGCTCCGTCACTTTACGGCAAGCAGCAACACCCTCCTTCAAAGTGTCCAGGATCACCAGACCGAACTCTTCGAGATAAATATCAAGCTGGACGAGCTCTACAGGACTAAAAGTGTTTATTCAACACCTTCCAGCTCGCGCAAGAATGTATTTAGCCCGATCATCAAGCAGACCGACCAGGACGAAAAGGAAAACGAGTTAAATACACAGATTGACGACCTAAAGCTTGTTAAGGAGACTCTCGAGGCAAAGATTGCTGAGGAAGAAAGAGAGATCTTTGTAATCTCTGAGAAGCTTGCTTCACTCACATCCGCAAAGAAAGCGATAAACAATCTTGGAACCTTCCTTGATAAGTACGCTGACGACGATGAGGAAGAAGGCTTCGAATTCGTTGAAGAGGATCCGGAAATATCCGAGGCTGCAAAGCATGGAACAAATATCCTCATGCTCGATGCCTACGATGATACCTACAATGCGACCATCCTGGATTCAAAGGTTAAAGCTGACATTACGAGCGATATTCACCGCCTCGATATACTCAGCTATCTTATTACCTCCGATCCGGAGCGTGCAAGGCTCACAACTACCGAGATATCAGGCCACCTGAAAAATACGACCGCGGTGATCAATTCACTTCTCAATCGTATGAACTATAAGCTTGATATCGACCAACCGATTGGTGTAATCCTCGATGATTTCGTAACACACAGCAGAGATAGTCATCCGGAATGCGTACTTGACAGCGACATCAAATGCAGCGATTATGATAAGAAGCTCAGCTACGAAAGGTCACTTGCCATCGTCAGACTTCTGAAGATTGCTTTTGATAATATTTATAAGCACGCAAATGCAAGCAAGATCAGCCTCCGCGTTTCCATAACCGATGAAGCTGCAGAGGTTCAGATCTCTGATAACGGCAAGGGCATAGAACGCAGCTATATGCGAAAGAGTCCATGGTACAGCAGTCTGCACCGTGCCCACGAGCTGATTTACCTGCTCGACGGAACACTGAATATTAAAGGAACTAAGAAAGAAGGCACTACCTTTAGTTTTAGATTTCCAGTAAAATAGTTAATTGGTATTATGTCAACTGATTATGTAAACCACTATTATTTGTATCCCAGAATAACAATTTATGATAAATTGCATATACTTATCAACAATTATGCTTATTTATCAACCAATACCGATAACTGTTTTTATTCATTACATTAATAAGATTATAATAATTGATGTCTCTATTGATTATCAAAAAGTATAAAAAATATATAAGGATAAAACGAAATGAAAAACAAGATCATCACATTATTAAATGAAAAGATTCCATTTTTATCACAGGAAGACATCTCTTCTATGATAGAAATACCTCCAAAACCGGAAATGGGTGACTTTGCATTCCCTTGCTTCAGACTTGCAAAGGAACTTCATAAAGCACCTCCTATGATCGCTTCAGATATTGCAAATGAGATCGGCGAGCTTGATTTTATCGATCATATCGATGTTAAAGGTGCATACCTTAACTTCTATCTTCGTAAAGATGCATTTGTTAAGTCTATGGTTGAAGCTTCAGCAGCTGACAACTTTGGTTCATCTGAAGAAGGAGCCGGAAAGACTATCTGTATAGATTATTCTTCACCAAATGTTGCCAAGAATTTCCACGTTGGTCACCTTCGTACTACTATCATCGGAAATTCACTTTATAAGATCTATTCAAAGCTTGGATATAAGGTTGAAAGGATCAATCACCTTGGCGACTGGGGTACACAGTTTGGCAAGCTTATCGTTGCATATAAGAACTGGGGTGATGAGGCTACTGTTAAAGAAAAAGGTGTAGAAGAGCTTATGCGCCTCTATGTTGCTTTCCACAAAGCAGCTGATGAGAATCCTGAGTTAAATGACGAGGCAAGAGCATGGTTTGTTAAGATGGAGCAGGGTGATGAAGAAGCACTTGCAATCTGGAAATGGTTTGTAGATATCAGCCTTACAGAATACAAGCGTACTTATCAGCTCCTCGGTCTTGATTTCGATCATTTTACCGGTGAAAGCTTCTATAGAAATATGACCGGTGATATAGTTCAGAAGCTTACAGATGCAAACCTCCTTACTGAAAGTGAAGGTGCTAAGATAGTAGATCTTGAAGCATACAATATGGCTCCATGTCTTATTCTTAAGAATGATGGTTCTTCAATATATGCAACGAGAGACCTGGCTGCTATCTTCTACCGTAAGAATACATATAATTTCGTTAAAGCTCTCTATGTTACAGGCCAGGAGCAGAAGCTTCACTTCGCTCAGGTATTTAAGGTAGTTGAGCTTCTTGGAAATGAGTGGGCTAAGGATCAGCTCGTACATATTCCTTATGGACTTGTAAGTCTGGATGGTGCAAAGCTTTCAACAAGAGATGGAAATGTTATTTATGCTGAGGACATTCTACTTGAGGCTATCTCTAAGATCAAAGAAACAATCAATGAGAAGAATCCTGATCTTGAGGACAAGGATGAGGTTGCACGTATAGTTGGTGTCGGAGCTGTAATATTCAACGATCTCTACAATCAGAGAATCAAAGATGTAAGCTTCCGTTGGGAGAAGCTCCTCAACTTTGACGGTGAAACCGGTCCATATGTTCAGTATACATATGCAAGATGCTCAAGTATCCTTAGAAAAGCATATGAATCTTCTGATTCATCAGCATTTTCAGCTATTGATCTTGCAAATATCGATTATTCTGTACTTACAGATGAAGCATCTGTTGATCTTCTTAAAGAGATCATCCGCTTCCCAGAGGTTGTTAAGGATGCTTCTGAAAAATATGAACCATCTATCGTAGCAAGATTCGCTGTAGATGTTGCTCAGGCATTCAACAAATTCTACACAGTAAATCGTATCAATATAGATGATGAAGCAGTTAAGAATGCCCGTCTTGCACTTGTTAAGATCACACGTAAGACTCTTAGAGATGCTCTTGATCTTCTCGGCATCGGTGTTGTTGAGCAGATGTAATCAATTTAATATTCAAACAGAATGTTTCACGTGAAACATTTAAGCAATAAAAGATCCCGGACTTGAATATCAATTCTTATTCGGGATCTTTTATATTTACTTAATTAGGAGTGAATGTTTCACGTGAAACATCATTATTGAATTATCTTTTCGAACTAAATAGACTTCCATAATAAATAGATTCATATGTACGAAGATTTTATTACATATTATTATAATATTAAGACATTCATATTATAATAATTTCATTCATTAAAGCCCTCTCACAAACAAATATAATTACTATATATAAAATAGAATAGCATGAGTATTAAACAATATGGTCAACCTGATTTACATTATCATCGATGTTTCACGTGAAACAAAACAAATAAATCAAATTGAGTTAAAGTAATCAAATATATAATAATCAATTAAAATAAATGAAAAACAGAATAAACACATATATCATATTAAGCCAATATGTTGTTTTACGAATATAAATTATAAATATGTATTTATTGTTTATGCATAATAAAACGATAGCCTGAACATGTTAATTTCAAAGTTCAAGCTATCGTTAACATACAATAAATGTTTCACGTGAAACATTGTTAATCATTCAAATATTCAACAACTTCATTAAGATTATTGAGTATAACCTCTGCAAGCGACCTCATCTCATCATCCGGCTGTTTGATATCCGGAACCATAATTGGTCTAAGGTTTCCTGCATGAGCAGATCTAATCCCATTGAATGAGTCTTCTATAGCATATGATCTGTTCGGATCTACACCCAGTTCTTCACACGCTTTTAAGAATATATCAGGTTCAGGCTTGCTTCTTTTAACCATATCACCACAAACAAGCTTGTCAAAGTATTTTAAGAATCCTGCATCCTTAAGTTCCTGTTCCACGGCCTGTCTTCTAGTCGAAGAGGCCAGTGCGATCTTCTTATTGTTCTTTTTAAGGAATTCTAGAATATCTTTCACACCCGGTTTAACAGGAAGCCTTCCATTATCATATTTCTCATGAAATATTTTTGAAACTTCCTTCTTGTATGCTTCATAAGGAAAAACCTTACCATATTTATCAAGCATGATTTCTTTTGTTTTAACTTCTGTTGTTCCGGTACAAGCAATACAAGCTGCTTCTATGTCTTCTATATTATACTTCTTTGCAATTTCCAACCAACCTGATATAACTGCTCGCTCTGAGTCGAAGATCACACCATCCATATCAAAAACTACTGCATCAAAATCTTTCATATTAGTATTACTCCTATTTCTGTGTATTTAACTAGTCACCATGTAATTATATAATGATTCACAACCAAAATCAACTTTACTCATAATATCTTAATGTTTCACGTGAAACATTATTTGATGAATTGAGAAAAATAAGCTGAAAGAAATTATATCAATTAAACCATATAGATAATTTAGTATTAGCTATTATAATAGTAACAGTTAATATATATCGCGTGAAACATTATTAAATGAATCGAGAATACCAAACAGTAGGAATCGAGTTAATATCCATATAGAATATTACTGGTGACTATTAAATAATAATATTTGATATGTTTCACGTGAAACATTATGAAAAGCTCGAATATTCATAATATTTATATAGAATGTTATTTTAGAAAGTGCTATAATTACAAAACGAGACTAATCAACAAATAACGGAGATGAAATTATGGGAAGAATAATAGCGATTGCAAACCAGAAGGGTGGAGTTGGTAAAACAACCACTTCGATCAATCTTGCTGCATGTCTTGCCGAAAAAGGATATAAAGTTCTTGCCATCGACATGGATCCTCAGGGAAATATGTCAAGTGGCTTTGGAATAGATAAAAGCGATGTTGAATACTCAATCTACGATGCAATGATTGGAAATTGCAATCTTGGTGAAGCAATGCTCGTAAATGTATTTGACAATCTGAATGTGATTCCTTCAAGCAGAGAACTTGCCGGAGCAGAGATTGATTTTATCGAAACCGATGATAAACAATATATATTAAAGAAAACAATAAAAAGTATTCGTAAGAAATTTGACTTTATAATAATTGACTGTCCACCTGCACTCGGAATACTTACTGTCAATGCTATGACAGCAGCAGATACAGTTATAGTTCCTATCCAGTGTGAATTCTATGCTCTGGAAGGATTAACTCAGCTGATCTACACGATTGATCTTATCAAGAAGAAACTTAATAAGCATCTTGAGATTGAAGGCGTTGTATTTACAATGTATGATTCCAGAAATAACCTTTCTCAGGAAGTAGTAGATAATGTACAGAATAATCTTGATCAGCTAATCTATAAAACAGTTGTGCCAAGAAACGTTAGACTTGCAGAAGCTCCAAGCTACGGTTTACCGATCAATCTTTATGATTCAAGATCCTCCGGAGCTCTTGCCTACAGAAATCTTGCAGACGAGGTTATAAAAAACAAATTATTCTTATAAGATGACTATATAGAACATGTGTTCGTTTATAATAGGAGGTTGAGATGACAAAAAGAAGAGGTCTTGGGATGGGAATGGAAAGTCTGATCCCAACCGGCGAACCTAAGAAAGAAAATAAGAAAACATCCAAGAGCCCGGCATCGTCGGATACAAAGAAAGCTGAAGAAGCAAAGCCGGCTGTAAAGGTTGTTACAAAAGAAGTTATCAAAGAGGTTGTTAAAGAGGTTGAGGTTCCGAAGGAGAAGTTCGTTAAGATAACAGATATCGAACCAAACAAATCACAGCCAAGAGTAGAGTTTGACGAGGATGCACTTAATGAACTTGCTGATTCAATTAAGCAGTACGGAATCATCGAGCCTATCGTGGTTATGAAACGCGATAACTTCTATGAAATAATCGCCGGTGAGAGAAGATGGCGTGCAGCACGAATCGCAGGTCTTAAAGAGGTTCCGGTTATTGAAAGAACCTACACTGAGAAAGAAATCCTTGAGGTTGCTCTTATCGAGAACCTTCAGAGAGAGAACCTTAATCCGATTGAAGAAGCTAAGGCATACCAGACACTTATCGAAAGCTATTCTCTTAAACAGGATGAAGTTGCAGAAAAGGTTTCAAAGAGCAGATCTACTATTACAAATGCACTCAGACTTTTAAAGCTTTGCGATAAGGTTCAGCAGATGCTTGTTGATGATATGATCACAACCGGGCATGCACGCTGCCTTATAGGTCTTGAGGATCCTGAGGTTCAGTACGAAGCTGCTATGCTTGTATTTGATAATAAGATGTCTGTACGTGAGACAGAACAGTTCGTTAAAAGCATAAATGACGGTGCTGAAAAAATACTTAAGGAGCGCAAAACTCCTAAGCCTGATGATTCCTTCATATATAAGTCGATTGAGGAACGTCTCAAGAATGTACTTGGTACCAGAGCAAAGATCAAGGCTAAGAAGGGTGGAAAGGGTACTATTGAAATAGAGTATTCATCCACCGATGAGCTTGACAGAATCACAACTCTCCTTTATAGTGCAAAATAATCTTTAATACATCAAAAGATTTGATTGGTATAAACAGTAAATAGTTAATTATCATAATCAATCATTGAATTACTGAAAAATATCGGTCAATGTACTATAACATTTATAATAATGGAAGGAGCAGTAAATGATATTATACGCAAAAGCATTTGGTATGAGGATTGAGATCGTCATCGGAATACTTCTGGCGCTTATCGTTATACTTGCTATTTTACTCATCATGACCTTCAGAAAGCTTCTCGACATGAATCGTAAATACTACACGATCATGAGCGGCAAGAAGGGCAAGGACCTGGAAGAGATCGTATTTACAAGGTTCAAGGAGATGGATAAGGTCAAGGCGATGGCGAAGAGAGTCAGCAAGGAACACCGCGAAGCTAAGGCCCACGTTGATTCCTGCTATTCCAAGATTGGTCTTAAGAAATACGATGCATTTAATGATATGGCCGGGGAGCTGAGCTTCTCCCTCGCGATACTTAACAATAATTATTCCGGCGTGGTTATCAATGCTATGCACAGTAAGGAAGGCTGCTACACCTACGCCAAAGAGATCATCAAGGGTGAGTCATATATAACACTTTCCGAAGAGGAGAAAGAAGCTCTGAAGAAAGCTATGACGGTTGAGGATGAGATTGCACTTCTCACCACACCAATTGAAGATGACAGTTATGATATTTAAGAATAGGAGATAAAACAAATGTTAGACATTAAGTTTTTAAGAGAGAATCCTGACGTAGTTAAGGAGAATATCAAAAGAAAGTTCCAGGACAGAAAGCTCCCTCTTGTTGATGAGGTTATCGAGCTCGACAAAGAGGCCCGTGCAAATCAGGCAGAAGCTGACAGACTGAGAAACGAGAAGAATACTATTTCAAAGCAGATCGGTGCACTTATGGCTAAGGGCGATAAGGAAGGTGCTGAAGCAGCAAAGAAGCAGGTCGCAGAAAATGCAGCTCGTCTTGCAAAGCTTGAAGAGGAGAAGCCGGTTATCGATGAAAAGATCAAGAAGATCATGATGACCATTCCAAATATTGTTGATCCTTCAGTTCCTGTTGGTAAGGATGATTCTGAGAACGTTGAGATTGAGAAGTTCGGTGAGCCAGTTGTTCCTGATTTCGAGATTCCATATCACACAGAGATCATGGAGAAGCTCGCAGGTATCGATCTTGATGCTGCAAGAAAGGTTGCAGGAAACGGTTTCTATTACCTGATTGGAGATGTTGCACGTCTTCACTCAGCTATCCTTACTTATGCAAGAGATTTCATGATCAATAAGGGCTTCACATACTGCATCCCTCCTTTCATGATCAGAAGCAACGTTGTTACCGGCGTTATGAGCTTCGATGAGATGGATGCCATGATGTACAAGATTGAAGGCGAAGATCTCTACCTTATCGGAACATCTGAGCACTCAATGATCGGTCGTTTCATCGATACAATGGTTGATGAGGAGAGCCTTCCTCTTACTCTTACAAGCTATTCACCTTGCTTCCGTAAGGAGAAAGGTGCTCACGGTCTTGAGGAGAGAGGTGTTTACAGAATCCATCAGTTTGAGAAGCAGGAGATGATCGTTATCTGCAGGCCTGAGGAATCTATGGATTTCTTCAACAAGCTCTGGAGCTATACAGTTGAACTCTTCCGTACACTTGATGTTCCTGTAAGAACCATCGAATGCTGTACCGGTGATCTTGCCGATCTCAAGGTTAAGTCCTTCGACGTTGAAGCATGGTCTCCAAGACAGAAGAAGTATTTTGAAGTTGGAAGCTGCTCAAATCTCGGTGATGCTCAGGCAAGACGTCTTAAGATCAGAGTTAAGGGTAAGGATGGTAACAAATACCTTGCTCACACACTTAACAATACAGTTGTTGCTCCTCCAAGAATGCTCATCGCTTTCCTTGAGAATAACCTCAATGAGGATGGTTCAGTAAATATCCCTGAAGTTCTCAGACCTTACATGGGCGGCCTCGAGAAGCTTACACCAAGCAAGTAATATAATAAACATCAATACAATAATAATTCAATCAACAGTTATTTAGTTCATTAATGCTAAATACTGCTGATAATCAGATAATATGCACAATTTACTTAGAGCCATTGGCTTCAGCAAAATTACATCAAGAATGCAGCTTGAAAACCTGTACAGGGAAGCTATGCGTTCGCCGGACAGAAAAACAACAGCTTCGGTTGATCTCGGAACGAGTATCATCCAGCTGGATAAGGAGTTTGGCGATGGCATCGGCTTAACAATGATCGGCGAGATAGATCCGACACAGAGGATAAGCATAGAACATGTATTTCCTTATGCGTCACCTACCAAACTCACCGGTCTTGTTGACCTGCGCATAGAAAAGCATATAAATAACGAAGCCTATGACGGGATTATTGATGATCTGACTGTAAATATCATATTTTATATCCAGAATATCGCTGATTTCGTTCACCTGAAATGGATGCAGAAGGTTCCTTATATTGAAACCTGTATGCTTTCCGGGCTGTCGAAGAGCGGTACTATCCTTCTTCCGATCAGCAGAACTAAGGAAGAGGACCTGAAGATCAAAAAGCAGCATATCGACAGGATGCGTCTGGTCGAGCTTGCGAAAAACGGCGACGAGAATGCTATCGAAGACCTTGCCATAATGTCCCTCGACCTGAAGAATGATATGTATAACAAGGCTCTTCGCGAGGATATCCTTTCGGTTGTTGATACGACCATGATTCCTTACGGAATCGACTGCGAGGTTTATGATATCGTCGGTATCATTACCGATTATTCGGTTGTTAAAAATACAATGACCGGTGAAGAGGTTGTGAGAATGACTCTTCAGTGTAATGAATACTTTATAGACGTTTATATTAACAGGATTGATCTTAAGGGTGAACCGGACATTGGAAGACGCTTCCGCGGTGTCATCTGGCTGCAGGGGTACATAAACTTCTAGAATGAAACAGAATACGCAGCATTCTATGAATCGTTTTGTCGTCATGGCTCGTGTGATGGCTCATAATATGAGCAGAATAATAACTTGACTAACTGCTGTAATTACTATACAATAACGAATGTTGCAGAACATTTTGCATATGTATCTATAGCTCAGCAGGATAGAGCGTCCGCCTCCTAAGCGGAAGGCCGGCGGTTCGAATCCGCCTAGGTACATTAAAATAAGGCCATATTTCGTTTCACGAAATACGGCCTTATTTTTAGTTATAAAAAAACTCACATTGCTGTACCCACGAGGGCGTATTTTGCTACAACCGAGTGGGTACAACAATGTGAGTGTATTTCTTATTTCGTATAAAACAGAAATATTATTCAGCAGCCTTCTCTTCAGCGATAGCATTCTGAAGATTTGCAGCAGCATCGATAGCTGTTTCTGCATTGATCTCAGAGATATCATAATCGCCGTAATCATAGACTCTCTTCTTTGGCTTTTCTTCCTTAACTACTTCTCTGGCATAATCCTTGTTGTAATCTTTCTTTCTGCCGTTATTCTTGCCACTCTTCTTAAGGAATACTACTACCTTACGGTAAGGCTCCTCGCCCTCACTCTTTGTAGCAACGAACTTGTCGTTCTGAAGAGTTGAGTGGATGATCCTTCTCTCATAAGGATTCATTGGCTCAAGAGTAAATGACTTTCTTGTTCTCTTAACCTTGAATGCGATATTCTTGGCAAGATTCTCAAGTGTTTCTTTACGTCTCTCGCGGTAATTCTCTGTATTAAGCTTAACTCTGATGTAGCTCTCGCTCTTCTTATTAACGAAGAGACTTACGAGATACTGAAGAGAATCAAGTGTCTGTCCGCGCTTTCCGATAAGGATGCCCATCTCAGGTCCTTCAAGGTCGATATCCATTGTTTCAGCTTCCTTATCGTATTCGATATCTATCGTAACCTCTGTCTCCATGGCTGCGAAGATCTTCTCGAGATATTCCTTAGTATCACGTGTGATATCATCCTTAACTCTAGCCTTAATGATAGCCGGCTTAGAGCCAAATCCGAGAAAGCCTGCGCTTCCATTGTCAACTATTTCAGTTTCAAGCTCATCGCTTGCTACTGAAAACTCAAGAGCAGCAGCTGTAAGTGCATCTTCAACTGTCTTTGCTCTAAATTCTTTATAATCCATTATTTTTTACTCTCCTTATTATCATTGTACTGCCTCATGGCATTTGCCTTTGCAGCAATACTTCCCTGTCTGTATTTAACATTGTCCTTCGACTGAGTTGATGTATTAGAAGTGTAATTTTTAAGTCTTGCACCCCCGAATTTTTCCATTCCTTCTGTGTTTTCTCTGGCAGCCTGCTGTGCTGCAGCATTTTCGGTGAGCCTTTCCATGAAAGTCTTCTTGCCGCTTGCTTTTCGCTTGGCATTCTTGATCTCTGCCTTGGCCATTTCCTTCTCCACAATCTTTTCCATGTCCACTCGGTCATAATATGCATTCGTAAATACTGTCGTCAGCCAGCTGATCATAGCACCGACTGCCCAGTAAATACCAACACCGGCTGAAACCGTGATACAGATAATGAACGAGAATAAAGGCATGATCCTGATAAACTTGTTCATGGTCTTCATAGTTGCTTCCTGGCTTGCGTCAGTGATAACCTGCTGCTTCTGAGCAGCCATCGTACTGAGATACTGGAATACCAGCGCAGCAACAGGAATGATAAGTGCTATAGACCACTTAAAACCAGGTGCCTCAGCAAGATTGATGCCAAGGAAGGTATTTGCCTCCTTGATCTTACTGATCTTGCCGTCATAAGAAGAAAGACTTGCTACATTTGTTGAGAAATCGGTCCACAGAGAACTTGTAAACTTGTAAAGGGTATCGATGATACCTTCACCTGTATTATAAGTTTTCTGAGTGAGCGATCCGCTCTCTAACATCATCTTGGACTGTGAAACAAATTCCTTGAATTTGCTGTAATCAACTGAACCCTTGATATGCTCAGCAATTGGCTCATAAAGTGAATGAACCTTTGTAACATATGAAGGAATATTTCTGATTACCCAGTACAGAGAGAAGAAGATAGGAAGCTGGATGAGAGCAGTAACACAGCCTGAGCTCATCTTGATGCCGTACTTCTGCTGAAGTTCTCTGATCTCAGCCTGCTGCTTCATCATTGACTGCTGATCCTTCTTGCCCTTGTACTTCTTGGTGATCTTGTTGAATTCAGGCTGAATAAACTTCTGAATCTTTGAAGATCTTGTACTTTTGAGGGTAAGAGGAAACATAAGAAGCCTTACAACTATTGTGAAGATAATGATTGAGAAACCTATGCTGACAACGCCCATAGAATTGAGCATGTTGTAGATAGTATTCATTATCCATCCCATGAAGCTGTAAAGAGGTGCAAGTAAACCTGTTTTCTTAATTAATATCATCTTTTTCTCCTATGGAACCGGATCATATCCGCCCTTACTGAATGGATTGCAGCGAACAATCCTCCACACTGCCAGCCCTGTTGCCTTAAAAAAATTGTATTTTTTATAGGCCTGAATGGCATATGCGGAGCAGGTAGGGTAATATCTGCAGGTTCCGTGTCTTTTCAACGGTGATATTCTTTTCCTGTAAAACTCTATTAAACAAATACAAACTTTATTCATTATTGATCTTTCCGAATTAAAACGAAATACAACTGATCAATCCTTACCGTTTTCATCTGCTATGAGATGATGCAGCCTGCATAAATGAAGAAAAGCTCCTTCTATATCGAAGTAGCTGCTTCCTTTTGCAGCCGGTCTGGCTACGATCACAATATCATAGCCTGTCTTCAAGTTATCTTTATTTAATCTGTAGCTTTCTCTGATAAGTCGTGTGATCCTGTGCCGAACCACACTGTTGCCAACTTTTTTACTGACAGAGATTCCGATTCTACTGTTACCCTGCTGATTGGCTGCACGGTACATCACTAAATACTTATTGGCAAACGATTCCTTGTGGTCATAGACCCTGCCAAACTCTCTGTAGTTTTTAAGCGAAATGATATTTTTCATTTACGAACTACCTCACCCACCGTTTATGTAAGGTATAAGCTACTTAAAAAGACCACTTAATTCGTGGTCTTAGGCTGAAATAGACTTTCTTCCCTTAGCTCTTCTTGCTGAAAGAACCTTACGACCATTTGCAGTACTCATTCTCTTTCTGAATCCGTGAACCTTAGATCTCTGTCTGTTCTTTGGCTGAAATGTCATCTTCATAAAGCTTCTACCATCCTTTCTAAATATTAATAAGAAATGCACTAAAGCACAAATCAAGTGACATTCTATTAAAAAACACGCGAAAAGTCAAGGAAAAAGCGCACTTTTTAATAAAAGTTACCCACAAAATGAACCCCAAAAACCCCTAAGTTTACGTAATTTTATCAACAAATTGTTATTAAGTTGTTGATAACTATCTTGTTTTCTGTTGATTAGTTTGTTGATTAGGCGAAATATGACGTATTTTCGTGGTTATAAAAAAGGGGTATTTTTGTATACATAATCTCTAAATTTTGTGTAAAAGTTTTTGCCCCATAATTTAGGGAACGACCCCTCCAAGACTTGTTTATTTTGTGTTTTTGATGTATTATATCTAATGGGGTTATATCCGTTTTATAATGAAATGAAAGGTTGTCTACTTATAGTAATATGGAAGAATTGATTAAAGAAAAATGGAACGACATACTCCGCATACTGGAGACTGATTATGATGTTTCAAAGATCATCATAGATACATGGATCAGAACTCTTGAGATATTCAAGGTTGAAGATAATACCATCTATTTCTACGTAGATGAAAAGCGTGGCAAGCACGGCGTAGAATATCTGCACAAGAAGGGCTACGATATTTTCCTTCTTTCTGCTATCAGGGAAATACTCAATGATTCGGAAATAAATATCATCATTGATGAGAAGAATAATTACATCCCTCACAACGAAACAGGTATCGACGGAATAGAGCAGAAGCTTCATCGTGAATACAGTGAGGGCTATTATAATGCTGTAAAGCGTTCAAACCTCAATCCGAAATACACCTTTGAAAACTTCATCGTCGGTGACAGCAACAGGCACGCTTATGCAACCTGCCTTGCAGTTGCGGATCTTCCTTGCCAGGATAATTTCAATCCGCTTTTCATCTACGGCGGTTCCGGACTCGGTAAGACTCACCTGATGCAGTCGATAGCTCATTACATCCTGCAGAACGATGAAAATACAAACGTTTTATATACAACCTCTGAGATTTTCACGAATGACATCATCGATGCCATCCAGAAGAATAAAACAGATGATTTCAGAGACAAATACAGAAGAGTTGATGTTCTTCTTATCGACGATATCCAGGAGATAATCGGTCGTGAGAAAACACAGATTGAGTTTTTCAACACCTTCAATTATCTGTACGAAGCTAAGAAGCAGATAATCATATCTTCTGATAAACCTCCAAAAGAGATTAAGCAGCTTGAAGAAAGACTGCGTTCAAGATTTGAGTGGGGTGTTCCGATCGATATCCATGCCCCTGATTATGAAACACGTATGGCCATCCTTCGTAACAAGGCCGAGCTTAACGGTCTGACCGGCATACCTGACAGTGTATTTAACTACATAGCGGAAAATATTGTTTCCAACGTCAGAGAGCTTGAAGGTGCCTTAAATAAGATAAGCGTTTACGCAAAGCTGATGAATGTAAATATAACAGAGGAGCTGGCTAAGGATACTCTGAAGGATCTTATCTCCAAGGAAACCACTTCTGTTGTTATTACTCCGGAGCTTATCCTTTCGACTGTTGCCGAGCATATGGATATCTCAACGGAGGATATTAAGTCGAAAAAGAGAAGTGCAGATATAGCTATCGCAAGACAGCTTGTAATGTATCTTTGCAGGAATCTTACCGACAGAAGCCTCCAGTCAATCGGAGATACCGTCGGCGGCAAGGATCATGCGACTGTTTATAACGGCATCAAGCGTATCGAAGAGAAGGTCAAGGAGGATTCACAGTTCAGTTCAACTGTAGATATCATCATTAAGAAGCTGAATCCTCAGGAATAATTGAAGTAATCAACATTCCTTCAGTTAATAACTAAGTTTTAAACACAAAATAAAAACAATTGTTGATAACTGTTGATAAGTTCTAATTGTCTGAAAACTTGAATTTTTAGTTTGAAATTGATAAACGGCCGAAAACCTGTATTTTACAGTATTTTCCAGACCGGATCCTGAATATCAACATTAACTAACTTTCAAATAAAGACAGTTCAACATTAAAAATCAACCCATTTTTTCAGTGAAATCAAGGGCTGCGAGACTTTTCAACATATCAACAACCCTTATTACTATTACTACTAAAAAAATATTTAATAAATAAAGGAGTCGTCCCATGCGTATCAAATGTAAAAAATCAGATCTGTCTGCAGGAATAAGTACAGTATCAAAAGCAGTTTCAAATAAGACTACTATGCCTATACTTCAGTGCATACTGGTTGAAGCAGCAGGAGGAAGGATCAAGCTTATCGCTAACGATCTTGAGCTTGGTATAGAAACATATATAGAAGGAACCATCTTAGAGGAAGGAAAGATAGCCCTTGAAGCAAAGTTCTTCTCTGATATCGTTAGAAAGCTTCCTGACAGCGAGATTGATATAGAAACCAATTCTGATTACAAGACGACTGTTTATTGTGAGAAGACCAAGGCAGTTGTTCCTTGCAGATCAGGTGAGGACTTCTCTTATCTTCCTACTATAGAGAAGGAGAAAAGCATTACGATATCACAGATGACTCTTCGTGATGTTATAAGACAGACTATATTTTCTATTTCAGACAATGAAAATACAAGACTCATGACAGGTGAGTATTTCAAAGTTGAAAATAATACTCTTACAGTTGTTTCTCTTGACGGTCACAGAATCTCAATGAGAAATATAGCTCTTAAGGGCGACAATCCTGATGTTAAGGTTGTTATTCCGGGCAAGAGCCTTCAGGAAGTTAGTAAGATCATCTCAGGAGAGATGGATGATGAAATCACCATTTTCTTCTCAGACAATCACGTTCTTTTCGAGTTTGGCGATACAAGAGTTGTTTCAAGACTCATCGAAGGCGAGTATTTCAAGATAAGCCAGATGCTTTCCATCGATCACAAGATCGTTGTTAAGGCTGATAAGAAGGAGCTTATGGCTATCATCGACAGAGCTTCCATCTTCATCCAGGAGACAGACAAGAAACCTATCGTTGTAAGTGTTAAGAATGATAACAATATGTATCTCAGAGTTGATACAAATATCGGTTCTCTTAATGAGGAGCTTGAGATTTCCAAGGAAGGTGATGAGATCATCATCGGATTCAATCCTAAGTTCCTTATGGATGCTCTGCGCGTAATCGATGACGACAACGTAAGCATCTATATGTATGATTCGAAGAGTCCGTGCATCATCAAGGACGCTGAGGAGACATATATTTACATCATTCTCCCAATCAATATCAACACATCAATATACTAATAATACAGGAAATATATATGGAATTTAAACTTAGAGAAGGCGAAGAATTTATAAAGCTTGGACAGCTGCTAAAGGCTGCCGGACTTGTATCATCAGGAATAGATGCAAAAATAGTCATCCAGAATGGCGAAGTTAAAGTCAACGGTGAAGTTGATGAACGCAGAGGCAAGAAGGTTGTTTCCGGTGATACCGTTGAATATGATGGAAAAACAGTTAATGTGAAATAATGTACATAGAACAGATAGCATTAAATAATTACAGAAATTATGGGGCTCTCGATATCAGCTTCGACAAGGGCACAAATATCCTCTACGGTATGAACGCCCAGGGTAAGACAAATATCCTTGAAGCAATCTACATGGCTGCAACCACCAAATCACATAGGGGCAGCAGGGATAAAGAGATAATAAAGTTCGGTGAAGAAGAGTCTCATATAAAGCTGCTTGTGCGCAAAAATGATATTTCCCGCAGGATCGATATGCACCTGAAGAAGAGTAAAAATAAAGGTGTAGCGATTGACGGACTGCCTATAAGGCGGTCTGCAGAGCTTTATGGTCTTCTGAATATCATATTTTTCTCTCCGGAGGATCTGAGTATCATCAAGAACGGTCCGGTTGAGAGAAGAAGGTTCATGGATATGGAGCTGTGCCAGCTTAGCAGGCTTTATTACAGCAACCTGTCCAATTACAACAAGGTTCTCAATCAGAGGAATAATCTTCTGAGACAGATATATTTTAACAAGTCTCTTATCGATACGCTTGATGTCTGGGATGAACAGCTTATGTCCTACGGTATCAAGGTCATCAAGGAGAGAGAGAATTTTATAGAGATGCTCGGAGACATAGTCAGAGATATCCATAAGGGGCTGTCCGGCGAGAAGGAAGAGCTTAAGATCGTTTATAATAAGTCAGTTGATGAGAATGATTTCGCCGAGATTCTTAAGAGTAAGAGAGATAACGATTGCAAATACGAGAGCACTCAATATGGACCGCACAGAGACGATATAACATTTTTCATAAATGATATGGATGTCAGGCTTTACGGCTCCCAGGGGCAGCAGCGTACAGCGGCACTTTCGCTTAAGCTTGCTGAGATAGAGCTTGTAAGAAGGATAATAAATGACAGTCCGGTGCTTCTCCTCGATGATGTTATGTCAGAGCTTGACAGTGGAAGAAGAAATGCACTGCTGGATGCGATCAAGGATATTCAGACCATCATAACCTGTACCGGATATGATGATTTTATTCGTGAAAGGATCACGATAGATAAGATCTACTATATCGAAGCAGGCAGCGCAGTTAGTAAAAGTATATAAACGTTGATAAAACACAAAAAAGTATCAACATAGTGAGTTATCAGATTATATAAATATTTGTTTATTAGAAACTAAAAGTATGATGTATAAGATCATAACGTTAGGAGGATTCAGGTGGAAGATTTAAAGGATCAGATCGTTGAACAGGAAGAAAATTACGGTGCTGAACAGATTCAGGTTCTTGAAGGACTTGAGGCTGTAAGAAAGAGACCGGGAATGTATATCGGCAGTACTTCTTCAAGAGGTCTTCATCATCTCGTTTACGAGATTGTTGATAACTCTGTAGATGAGGCACTTGCTGGTTACTGTTCTGAGATCAAGGTTTTCATCAATCAGGACAATTCAATAACTGTTGAGGATAACGGTAGAGGTATTCCTGTCGGAATACAGCCAAAGATGAAGAGACCTGCAGTGGAGGTCGTATTTACTGTGCTCCATGCCGGTGGTAAGTTTGGTGGTGGAGGCTACAAGGTTTCCGGCGGTCTTCACGGCGTTGGTTCTTCCGTTGTAAATGCGCTTTCAGACTGGCTTGAGGTTCAGGTTTCAAGAGATGGCAAGGTATATCAGCAGAGATATGAGAGAGGAAATATCTGCTACGACCTTAAGGTTGTGGGCGAGACAGATAAGACCGGTACAAGAGTAACCTTCAAGCCGGATGCTACCATATTTGATGATGTTATCTATGATTTTGAGACTCTGAAGGTCAGACTCAGAGAGACTGCCTTCCTTACGAAGAATCTGAAGATAAGCCTTACGGATCTTCGTCCTGAGGAGCCTGTTGAAAGAACCTTCCACTATGAAGGCGGTATCAAGGAATTCGTAGAATACCTCAACAAGGGCAAGACAGCCATCTATGACAAGGTTATTTACTGCGAAGGCGTTAAGAATAATATAAATGTTGAAGTTGCTCTTCAGCATAATGACGGCTACAACGAGTCGGTTTACAGCTTCGTAAATAATATCATCACGCCTGAGGGCGGTATGCATATGACAGGCTTTAGGGCTGCGCTTACGAAGGTTTTCAACGATTATGCAAGAAGCAACAACTATCTGAAGGATAAAGACGACAATCTGTCCGGCGATGACCTGAGAGAAGGTCTTACGGCTATCATCAGTGTTAAAATAGAGGAGCCTCAGTTTGAGGGTCAGACCAAGCAGAAGCTCGGAAATGCAGAAGCACGTACCGCAGTTGAAAGCGTTATGTCTGAGCAGATGGTGTATTTCCTCGAGCAGAATCCTTCGGTTGCGAAGACTATCGTTGACAAGGCTGTTATGGCACAGAGAGCCCGCCTTGCAGCGAGAAAGGCAAGAGACGTTGCCAGAAAATCAAATCTTACAGAATCAATGGCACTTCCTGGAAAACTTGCAGACTGTTCAAGCAAGAATCCGGACGAGTGCGAGATCTATATAGTCGAGGGAGATTCGGCTGGTGGCTCC
>JAEEGF010357004.1_pt1 | contig 41836 bp, 34 predicted proteins | sample 9134171 | NCBI WGS metagenome assembly JAEEGF01 (sample SAMN16246542, study PRJNA631951) | gut metagenome | biome: gut microbiome; feature: rumen; material: AP-attached | host: Bos | place: Iran: Karaj | collected 2018-10 | reverse complement strand
GCACCAACGCCGACAACCCGGAAGATGCCCAGAACGCCGTCAACTTCGGCGCCGAGGGTATCGGCTTGTTCCGTATCGAGCACATGTTCTACGGCAAAAACAGCGAAGAGCCGCTGGCCAAGCTGCGTAACATGATTTTGGCCAACACCACCGAGGAGCGCGTGGCTGCCCTGAACGAGCTTGAACCTTACATCAAGAACGCCGCCAAGGGCACGCTGAAGGTCTTGAACGGCAAGCCGTTGACCTTCCGTCTGATGGACCCGCCCTTGCATGAGTTCGTACCTCATACCGAGGAGAAGCAGCGCGCCCTCGCAAAAGAGCGTGGCATCAGCTTCGAGGAAATCAAGAAACGCATCGACGCCCTCAACGAAGTGAACCCGATGATGGGTCTGCGTGGCGTCCGCCTCGGCATTGTCTATCCCGAAATCACCGAGACCCAGTTCCGCGCCCTGTTCCAGGCTACCGCTGAATTGATGACGGAAGGCTTCGACCCGCATCTCGAGATTATGGTTCCGCTGACCATCAACGTGAAGGAGCTTGAGCACCAAAAGGCCATCGCCGACCGCGTGCAGAAGGAAATCGAGGCCAAGTTCAGCGTGAAGATCAACTACATGTACGGCACCATGATTGAGATTCCTCGCGCTACTTTGGTGGCCGACCAGATTGCCAGCGTAGCCGAATTCTTCAGCTTCGGCACCAACGACCTCACCCAGATGACCTTCGGCTTCAGCCGCGACGACGTGAACGCCATCGTGAAAGACTACATCGAAGAGAAGATTATCCCCGCCGACCCGTTCAACACCCTCGACCAAGAAGGTGTTGGTCAGCTGGTGAAACTCGGTGTGGAGCGTGGCCGCAGCCAGCGCGCCAACCTGAAGTGCGGCGTCTGCGGTGAACACGGCGGTGATCCCGCATCCGTGCATTTCTTCTACAAGGCCGGTTTGAACTACGTGAGCTGCTCACCGTTCCGCGTGCCTGTCGCACGTCTGGCTGCCGCACAGGCTGCTATTGAAGAAGAACGCGCTAAGTAATTTATAATTCTTAATTAAGAATTTAGAGCCAGCCCTCGAGAGATCGGGGGCTGGCTATTTTGTTTTCTCAACTGCGTTTAATCCACTATTAGTTTCACGACCTCAATTCTCAGTCAGCTTGCTTTTGGGCAGGGAATACTATTTTACAATATATGAATCCAGAAACTGTTGTGGAGTCATCGTCTTCATCAATGCACCATCCGTATAGTCTTTCAAATTAAAAGAAATCAGGTAGTCACAACTGGCCTTAACAGCCGCCTGATACTGACAGCTATCTTCTAAATCCATAAACTTATTATCACTAATGCCACGCAAAAGTGAATCCTTGTCATGTCCCGCTACATCCATCAAGCTCAATACTTTAGCCATAATAGACCGTAAAATATTAGTCCGCACAGGATTGGAAAGATTCAATTCCTTTCGTAAATACTTGTCAATAGTAAACAGCATTCCATAGAAACAACCAGTTGTCAGAAAAAGATCATCCCTATTCTTATATAAGGTCTTCATCAAATGGTTTGCCACGGCATATTCCTCACGTTGGAGGATAAATTCCAGGATTACATTCGAATCAATTAGAATCTTCATACCCCATATTTTTCGCTGATGTAGTCATCTCTTAATTCCTCAGCCGAATAGTGCGACGGTTTAAGCACGGTAGGCAAATCGAAAAAGCCCTCAGGAGTATCCCCAAGAGCCTCCAGCTGTTGATAAATCCGTTCACCTCGACTCTTTGACTCATTTGAGAACTGAGCCACAAAGCTCAAAAGAGCATTATTAAGCATTTCTTCCAGCCACAACTGAATCTTTACATCCTTGCCGATATGAGGTTTGACCTCCTCGATCAGAGCATCATCTATTGCGATATTATACCTACACATAACTCTCAGCCTCTTTTATTACATGTTGCAAAATTACAATTTTTCTTACATATTGCGAGTATTCTCATCTCACAAAACCAATTATTAAAAACACGCGGCAAAAGTATAGAAACTATCATAAACAACCATAGATGTAGTGTTGAATTATTTTCGCATAGTTCTGTGAGGGAATCCGTCATCTTATTTGAGAAGATGTCGCCCAGTTGGTGAAACTCGGTGTGGAGTATGGCCATATTGAAGTAATTAAAAAAGACAGCATGGAGCCAGCCCTCGAGAGCTGCTGCTTTTGATTTTACACAAATACAATTTCAATCAACAATCAATTGTGTTCCCATTGCGGCTTCCAGCTTGGAAAGCGTCTCCAAGGTTAGGTTTTCCGTGCCACGAAGGATTTTTGAGACATATTGCTGTGTGCAGTTCAATCGTTCCGCCATAGCATTTTGTGTTAGGTTTTCACGTTTCATAAACGACAGCGTTTTCACAGCGATGCGTTGTGAATGTCTTAACCATGCTTTGTTTTCACGTCGCCAATTGGCTTCCTCACGCCATTGGGAAGGCATTTCACTTTGGTGCGATTCCAGATAGTCAAGTGTTTTCTGTTTCATAGTGTTAGTTCATTTGTATAATCTTCAAATCCATCAATATCAACAACACCTTGCTCAATAAGCACGTTCCTAACTTGTTCCATTTTTAACAATTCTCGAAGCGTATGCTCTCGTTCTTGCATTGTACGAGTTAATTTTATAGCTCCACCAGTGATAATGTAATAACCTGTTTCGAGTTTAATAGCATAAAGGCGAAGCCACGAGGCATGTCCCATACGGTTTTGCAATCTTGCTTTTTCTTTCCCGAGGGGCATCTCCGCAGCTCTGCCGTTTTCAAGAGGACGGAACAAAAGGTCGAGATTGGCATCAGGAGAGATATCCAAAATAAGACATTCCAACTCTCCACCATCCTCCATGGTATCAAATATGGCTTGATCCACATCGGTAATCTTAAAAAAAGACTCAAGATCAGAAAAGTTTTTTGTAAAGAAATCCCATAACCATTCGGGATTATTCCATTGGTTAAAAACGATTTGAAGAGCGTTGTCATTGTCCCCGTCATATCTGACAGCCCATAATCTGCCATCATCGAGTATTTTGTCAAAAGTCATAAAACAAGTATTTTGTTGCAAAAATAAACAAATAGTTTACATAATACAACTATAAGTTGTAAAAAAAAATAAAAGCACGCATTCAAGAGGGTGTGACCGCTTTAGGACGCGAGTTAAGCAAAAGAACCTTCGTCTTTTTCATGGCGTGCTAAAACCTAACTGTTAGATACACACTGTTTCCTCCAAGGCTTAGCGGATTTTGGTTTTGCCAGATGACAAGATGGCTTTCTCCATTAGATTTTTGGCGACAATCAAGGCAATACCTCCACCAATTAACCAAATACCAGGTTTTGCTAACTTTATAGACACGGCAAGGCGTAGTTTTGTAGCTTTTTCATAACACAAAAATACCATGAAAAAAGTTATCGAGTGAGGCGAGTATTATTTAGACACATTCCAAATTAGGTGTAAAACATGAAAATACCTGCGATATATTATTTTTTTACATATTTTTGCAAAATAATTATTATAATAATGGCTACAGCATACTTTTCAGCCGGCTGCTTCTGGGGCGTGGAATACTACTTCAAACGCCTGAAGGGAGTGGTGCATACCACCGTGGGATTCATGGGCGGCAACATCAAGAATCCAAGCTATAAAGAAGTGAAAACAGGAACCACTGGTCATCTGGAGACCATTGAAGTGGATTATGAGCCTCAGCTCATACCGTACGAAGCACTGGTGCGCTACTTCTTCGAGATCCACGACTTCGAGCAAACTGACGGTCAGGGCATCGACATCGGAAGCCAGTACCTATCCGCCATCTGGGTCGCCAACCCACAAGAACAACTCATCGCCATGAAAGTAATCGATGAGCTCAGCAGAATGGGTTACAAGGTTGCAACCCAAATCCGTCCTAAAGAGGAATTCTTCACCGCTGAGGACTACCACCAGAACTATTTAGACCAACGTCAGGAAATCCCTGAATGCCACGTCTATCGCCCGATTTTCAAAGCGCATGGGTGACTGACCCTCGTCGATAAGACCTCCAAGATGGGGATGACCCTCCCCCACAAGATTTATTTCAACGGACAGCTGCTCGGCATCATGCAGCGGAAGGGTATTCAGGTGAAAGGCATCCCCGAAGGGAAATACAAGTTGAAAATCCAAAGCATGATCCCTTTCCTTTTTGCCGAACAGCAAATACAAATCAAAAGGGGTGAAAACACCGTTACCTTCAGCGACCGTGAGAAGTTCTGGGACATCCTCTTCACCATCGACCTCGTGTTGGTCATCGTGAAATGGTTCATCACCCTTCCTGATAACATCAACCTCATCTATAATATCGTCACCAATGGCTATTTCGCCGTCTGGCTCATCTACGAATGGGTGATCCGTAAACGGTATTTCAGGATTCAGCAAAAGGAATAACCCATAATATTACAATAATATTTCTTTTGAGATACCCATTTTAGAAAAAGCAAACAGCTTCTTCCCCAAATCCTTCAAAGATGCTCCAATATGATACACCGTGTCATCAACAATGAGAAAGCGGTCATGTATACCCTGTCTCTCTTCCACTTCTATAGGAGGATATTGGCTATTATGGCGATTTAAATCCAATCGAATTTGATTAGAGACCCTCTGTGTAATGATCTTTGCCATCACGGAATTCTGACGTTTAGCCAGCATCAAGAAAACGGATTCATCAATATAATTATCAATTAAAATGATACTATTTGTCGCCAATTTAATCAAATCAGTAGCGAACACATAGGCATCAAAAATCTGTCCGTCAAAGAAAACGCCTTCAATAGGAGGAAGTGATGTTCGGACGAAGAAATCAATCTTTTCCTCAGTTTTACTTACCCGTTGTTCCAACTTTTCAAACCGTTGATTAAGGGCGTAACCTCGAAGAAGATAGTCTTTTAAGACTTTGTTAGCCCAAATTCTAAACCGAGTGCCTCGCTGGCTTTTGACTCTATAACCAACAGAGATAATAACATCTAAATTATATATCTTTGTTCTATACGTTTTCCCGTCCGAAGCAGTTAGTAAGGAATCCTTACATACTGATTTTTCATCCAACTCACCTTCTTTAAAAATATTGCCTATGTGCAATGTAATATTATTTCTTGTAGTTTCAAACAGCATTGCCATTTGAGCTTGTGTAAGCCAAACAGTTTCCGCTTCGACACGTACCTCCAACTCAATGCTGTTATCTGGCTGATAAAGTATAATCTCTCCTTTTTCCATAAAAACACAATATTTATGGCAAAAATAGAGAGATTATACGATATACTCTATATTTGTTGAAAACAATTCATACAAACATTGGTTTACGGTGTCGAATTCGGATAGATCAAGATCTTGGTTTCACTACTGTTGTTGAGGTAAAGATAGCCTTGACCCGGCTGCAAGACGGTAAGCGAACCTTCCCAACGTCCCGACTGTGCGTTATAGGCACTATGGTTCCTCTGATCCTTGATCAAGTCACCATCTGAGGGAGTGAAATTCGCAAACGCCTCCGACAAACTCAACGGCGAAAGGTTTAGGTATGGCATCCAGGTCCATCCCGACATCAAGGTGATCGGATGATCCGACGGATCAACGAAAGAACCCGTCAACGTAAGAATACAATCATCATCCAACTGAATCATATACATCACCGCGTTATCGAGTTCCGTCAAGATACCTGACCATTGGCCATTGGTATAGGAAACGAAAGCGTTCTGCGATTTAATGATTGAGGGATTCGAACCTTCCAACTGGTTTTCAATATCGGCAAGACTATTGGCATCATAACTGATGTAAGAAGAGAACCAGTTCCAACCAGATGTTAAAGAAACCGTTTGATCGACATCCTCATTCTCGGCAAACAAAACATAAATCTCACGATCCTCAGTCACCTCAAACGATAACACAGGATCAAACGACAACACATCTTCATCCTCAAACCAACAGAAAAATTCATAACGCGAGTTTGGATGCGCTGTCAGTGTCACTACAGTCCCATATTCGTACACTCCAGTGCCCTCAACGCTGCCACCATTCGACGGATAGGCCACGGCAGAGACTGTAAAAGCATTGACAGAGAAGTTGGCCACCAAGGTTCTGTTGCCGTTCACCACAAACTGCATGGATGGCGATGTGGAAACAACCTCACCGTTTTCCGTCCAGTTGATGAAACTATAACCCTCTGATGGCGTGGCCGTCAAGGTAGCCACAGAACCATAGTTATAGGCCTGAGCACCCGTCACCGTGCCACCATCTTCAGGGAAAGCAGTAACGGTGACCGCATAGCTGTTGATGACGAAATGCGCTGTGTATTTGGCAGGCTCCATCACCGTGAAGCTGTAAACGGGTTGGTCTGACACTTGGCTGTTTCCTTTGGTCCAATTCGAGAAGGTATAGCCCGCATGAGCCGTGGCTGACAAGGTGCAGGTTGACCCTATCGTATAAACACCGGCACCGGTCACCGCACCTCCGCCCACAGGATCAAAGGCCGTGGTGATGTTGCAGCTGTTGGCGACGAAGTTGGCGGTAAAGGTCTGGTTGCTTGTCACGGTGAAGGTATATTCCGGCTCGGTCGACACCACCGACCTGTCGTTGGTCCAGTTGAGGAAGGCATAGCCGTCGTTGGGCACTGCCTTCAACGTACAAGTCTGCCCGTGGTCATACACTCCAGCGCCAGTCACCGAGCCTCCACCTTCGATATTCACGTTGGTTGCTATGGTCTCGTTACCCATCACGCTGCGAATCGCCCTCACACGGCAGTTGCCGGTTTTGTTTGACGAGCTCATTGCAAATGACGGTGTCCAGGCCTTGTCAGCCGACTGTTCCGTGCTGCTCCAGTAGGCATCCTCCGTCAAGGTGGTGCCGCCTGCATCCACGATGGCTTTCTCGATCAGCGGCAAGGCAGCATACAACTTGCGAAGCTGTCCGGCAGAAGGCAGGTACCATCCATTGGCGAAATCCACCTTGCCCGCGGCATAGTTCGTATTGCCTTCATACCAAGCACGAATCCTCAAGGTGTTGTTTCTGCCGTTCATGTCGTTCAACAGATCCATGACTGCCTCAGGCGACTGGTCCTCCAAGATGGTGACATCCTCATTGAGTCCCCATGGACATCCCGTGGAGGCATCCTCAAGCGCCACCATCAATGCACCGCCACTAGGATATTTGTAGAACACGACACCCCTGGTGCCGTCGTCGTTTTGGACGAGACTTCCCACACTGTATTCTTTGACAAAGACCGCCACCAAGGTACGTGTCCGAGTAAACTCAAACGTGTAATAGCGGTCGTATGACACCGGGCTTCCGTCCTCTTCCCAACGGTCGAACACATAACCCGGCTTTGGCGAGGCTATGATCCTGACCGTTGCGCCAAACTCATAGTTTCCCGATCCAGTGACATTACCATAAGCGAAATTATTGGCCCTCAGCCTTATTGAGTTGATGCTGGCGCAGTGGAAGCTACGGACAGCCCTGACCCGCAGCGAAGAGGTCTTGCTGGTGTTGCTCATGGAGAAAGAGGGCGAGCAAGCATCCGTGGTGTTGTATTCGGTGCTGCTCCAATAGGCATCTTCCGTCAGTAGCGAGCCTCCAGCGTTGAGGAGAGACTCCTCGATCATCGGCAAAGCCGCATAGAGTTTACGCAGCTGCCCCGACGACGGCAGATACCAGCCGTTAGCGAAATCCACCACCGAAGCCGCATAGCTGTTGTTCGTCCCCAACATCTTCCGGAGGATCGCCGTGTTATTGTAACCGGAAACATCCTCCAAAGCACGAATATCATTGCAAAGCATATCGGGCATCGCATAGATGTTATTCTGTGGTCCCCAGGAACAACCTGTCGAGGCGTCGTTGAGTGCCACCATCCAGCCCTCGGTGCCTTGGGCGTTCTGATAGAACACCACCCCGGTGCTGCCGTCGGCATTGTGGACGATGTCGCCCACGGCCCCAGCCACCATGAAATGGGCCACTAGCACCCGGTTCCTTGTATAGGGGAACTGATACACAGGATCGTAGGAAACCACCATCCCGTCCTCGGTCCACGACTTGAACACGAAGCCTTCATTGGCCTCTGCACTCACAGTGACAGTCTCATTGTAAAAATAGATGCCTGAACCCGTGACGGTACCCATCGCCTCGTCTTCCGACTTAGCCACCAGCTTATAGATGCTTGAAGGCAAGTATTTCCTGATAGCCCTGACGCGGCATGAAGAGGTCTTGGCAGTGTTGCCCATGCTGAACGAGGGTGTGGAAGCGTCGGAGGTGGAATACTCTGTGCTGCTCCAGTAGGTGTCTTCTGTCAAGGTACTGCCCCCTGCCCTGACCAAAGCGGTCTCGATCATGGGAAGGGCGGCATAGAGTTTACGCAGCTCACCCGCTGAGGGCAGATACCAGCCGTTGGCATAGTCGACCACCCCAGCGGCGTAGGTGCTATCAGCGTTTTGCACGGCTCTGATGATGCCTGTGTTGTGATAGCCCGAAACATCCTCCAGAGCGTAAATGTTATTGAGAGGCCTGTCGTTCAGGGTAAGGAGGTTGCTGTTGGTGCCCCAGGGGCATCCCGCCGAAGCATCCTCCAAGGCCACCATCAGACCTTCGGTGCCTTCGGGGTTCACATAGAACACCACGCCGTCGCTGCCATCAGCGTTGTGAACCACTAAGCCGATACTACTTGACGCCACGAAATGAGCAACCAAGCGCCGGCTGTGAGTGAAGGTGAAGGTATAGGGGCTTTTATAGGAAACTGGCAGTCCCTCCTCCGACCAGTGATCGAACACATAGCCAGCTTTGGGATAGGCTACCACCGCAGCCTGTTCCCCGTATGAATAAATGCCATTATGATAGTTCATCACCGTGCCACGCGAAGGGCTGTCGGGCATGGCGATAATCATATTGTCCTGAGGTGAGAAGTAGTTACGGATGGCCCTCACACGGCCATTGGAAGTCTTGCTGGAATGGCTCATGGAGAACATAGGCGAGGAAGCATCCGAGTTGGAATATTCGGTGCTACTCCAATAGGTGTCCTCGCTGAGGGTGGTGCCTCCTTGACGGTAAAGCACAGAGTCCACGAAAGGCAAGGCGGAATAGAGTTTTCGCAGCTGTCCCGCCGAGGGAAGATACCAGCCATGTTCGAAGTCGACCTGGGAGGCGGCGTAGTTGTTGTTAGTGCCAAGTTCTGTGCGGATGAGGCCTGTGTTTCTGAAGCCCGAAAGGTCTTCCAAGGCGACCAAGTTCTCACAGGTGCGGTCAGGCAGCAGCTGAACGTTGGATGAAGGTCCCCAGGGGCAACCTGTAGAGGCATCATCTAAGGCCACCATCCACCCCACTCCCGAGGGATCGATATGGAAGAGCACCCCTTTGCTGCCATCGGCGTTAGTGACTACGCTGCCGATGCCCGACTGCGACTCCGTGCCAAAGACGGCAAACAGGTTACGGTCGTTGTGAATGGTGAAAGTATAGTTAGGGTTGTTGCTGACCACAGCATTATTCTCCACCCATCCTCTGAACTGATGGCCAGACGCGGGTGTGGCAGTCACCGTCACCGAGGTGTTAGCCGGATAGGAGCCCGCGCCGGAGACCGTTCCCGAAGAGGTGAACGGCAACGGGGAAAGGCTCACCGTGTAGGTATTCGACACGAACTCAGCCCGCAGTGTAACAGCATTGGTCACGGTGAAGGTATAGACCCGATTGAGACATTTTACCTTGTTTCCCTCAAACCATCCAATAAAGTCATAGCCAGGATAAGGGGTTGCGGTTACCGTACATTCTGAACCATATTCGAAAACACCTCCACCTGTTAGTATTCCACCCTCTGGAGGATCAGCACTGATATCAACCTTACAGTAACTTGGGGTGAAACAGGCAGTATAGATTTCATCGTGTTCCACTTTCAATGTCAACTCGTCAAAGAAGGAAACCGTCTCTTCAATGCCTTGAGCATTGGTTTGCGTCCATCCATTGAACGCACAATTCGGATAAGGCGAGGCAGTCCAGGTTAAAGTGCTTCCTTTAGGACATTTATAGACAACAGCATTAGGTTGCGAGGTGATGGAGTATTGACCATTGCAAGTAACTGAACCAGATTCAGAAGACGGATGGGTGATGATGGTGATATTGGCGCTGTCAGGTTCGATACCGAAAAAGGCTAATTCTTCAAGATGATAAGGAGAAAAAGAAGGATACTCAAGATTATTATTAGGTACCAACTCGTCGAGGTAACAGAAAGTGGAAGACAAACCGTCCATTCCCCACCTAAAATGGAACAGGTTGACAATTCCAAAAAAATCATCAACACCATCACAAACAAAAGCATGTTCTATATTATTATCATTACGTGCGGCATATAACACAGGTCGTGGAGGGTCGGCATTCAATGCATCCAACAACATTTGCATCCATTGATCCTCATACTGCGAACGCACTTTGGCAGAAGGGCACTTATAATAGAAATAGTCTTTAAAAGCATTCTCAATCACATGACAAGATTCAGGGTCTAATGAGACATGACTGCCTTGACAGGTAGATGTCTCCTTGTTATCGTCAAACCATGTATCAACGGCTATTGCGCAATGATACATCAATTCGGCCACAGCTTGTTCCTCCTCTTCAGAAGGATTATTAATCAATCCATATTCATACCTATTGATCATGTGGCTCCAATCATACATGGTTGCCCCAAAATCCGCCTCAAGAGGATAATCATAGTCATAGCCGTATTGTTGGAGGATTTCATGGCTGCCCTTTCCTTGTATAGGGTGTTCCCATTTCTTCATGATTTGAGCCATGGCTGTCGCTACAGAACCAGTATAGCTTCGTATTCCTGTTTCATGATTCTCGGGACAATGGAGATTATAAGGGTAACCCTGACCCCAGTTGGTTTCGAGTTGGGCGGAAGCGCCCCTATCCATGATTTCTCTCACATCCCCTTCAATAAGCAGTTCCCAAAAGCTCGCCGCATTTTCGTTGGATGACAACCTATGTTCGACAGCATAGCGTATTTGTTCGTCATAATGTTCAAGCCATACACTAAACGTCCCCATTTCATCTGCATTAAGGTTGCCTTCAGGTGAAAAGCACAGAATAGGGATTATATTATTGTCTTTAGGCATAACCACATAGCCCTTGACACCGTTGAAAACAAACAAGTTTTGAAAACCCAAGGCTTCACTTATGTCAGTTAACTCCTCAATGCGGTTGCATCTGCCTCCGCCACCATTCAAGAGGGTCTTTGCGGCACGTTTAGCATCTTCTATCCTGACACGCTCTGCTCGGAGTGGTTTTGAGGCAAAGCAAAACGCTAATAAGGAAGCCAAAATGATTGGTTTAGTATTCATAATTCATTGCTTTTATTTCTCTTAAATTCAATTTTCTTTTCTTATCGGCCACATAGCCTTTCCTGATTTGCACCACATTCCACCAATAGGGCGAAAAGTGACGTTTCATTTTCTTTTTGATGTTCCACGTACGGTAATGGCTCATCAGCCCGAAATAAGAGTTCACCGTGCTTCGAAAAGCCGCCACCTCGTCGGGCGAAGGCCGATGGTCGTCGGCCACGGCGTTATGGCGGGTGATACTGTCCCAGCAATACGCCACGGAACGATTGGCGACATAAATCCGCTCTTTTTTGATGACCGCTCCCGTGAATTTCACTCCATGACAACAATGCTGGAAATACACCTTGTCGGGATGCAACTCAAGATGAAGCCGCGTGTCGAGATACCTCCTGATGGGCTCAACCGCCGCTTTAAGCCGCTCCATGTCATCGCTGACAATGACAAAATCATCCACATAACGCCCGTAGTAGCTAAAGCCCAATCCCTCGGTCACAAAGCGGTCAAACCCGCTTAGGTAGAAATTGGCGAAGAGCTGCGAGGTGAGGTTGCCGATGGGCAGACCGAAACGCGGCCCCACATGGAAAAGCGACTTGCCCTGCGGCAAACGGTTCCAATCCTTATGGGATCCTCTCATCACGCAGCCCCGCGTGGGGTCGTTGTCGATAATCTGGCAGCACAGGCGGATGACGATGCCCTTATCGGGCCCGAAATACTGCTCCTCGATGAAATGGCGAAGCCGCCGTTTCAACAAGGCTTTATCGATGTGCATGAAAAAGCCCCTGATGTCGAGTTTCAGCACATAGGTGTTCCGTGTGTAATGCCGACTGCACTCGTCGATAAAATTAGCGATGCGGTGTATGCCGTAGAGCGTCCCCTTGCCTTGGCGGCAGCTGTAGCTGTCGTAAATGAAAATTTTCTCGAACAGCGGATTGAGGCGGTTGATGACATAATGGTGAACGATACGGTCGCGGAAGTAGGCGGCGAACACCTCGCGTAACATGGGACGGCGCACCACAAAGGCGATGCTGGGCGAGATGGTGTAAGTCCCGTTGTTGATCTCGTCGCACAGTTCCACAAGGTTGTGCTCGTAGTCCAACTCGAAGCGCAGGGCGTTCTTCGTGTTGCGCTTACTGCGGCGGCAGTCGAAATAGGCCTCAAAAAGATCTTCCTGCTTTATCTTGCCGTCGGAATCTTGCATAAAAAGGGAAGGTGACGCACTGGAGGAAGACGCTGAAGAAGCTCGCACACCCCGAACCCGCCAACTGTTGTTCTTGTTGTTGTTGTAGTTGTTGTAGTTGTTGTTCAACTCACCGGAGGAATTCAAGTTCCACGCGTTGTTGGATGAGTACTCGGTGCTGCAATCGGTGCGTGGCGCAGCGGCGGCAATCGACAATACGTCACCGTTGCAGATGTAACGACCAGCTCCGAAGGGCTGACTGTCCACCGACCCTTTTTCAATCATCTTCTTCTCGCTCCCCACAGCCTTAACCGATGGGAATTCCGGATTATAATATGTTCTATTCGTTGACATTATGATTTCTTCCAGCCAGTCACCTGTTTCCCTATTTTCTCCATTATCTCGCTGAACTCGGCGTGCTTCCGCAAGCCGATGACCTTCAAGTCATAGCAGAGCCTAAGCTCCAACTTCAGTATCTCGAATTGCTCAAGGTATGCTTCCAAATGCTCGGTCTTCACCGCAGCACGGTTGGCCTTGTAAATGTAACGCACCAGCTCCATGCAGTCGCGCTTCATGTCCTGCCCCAACGTGAACTTGTATTCACGAGGGAAGGATTTCGTCGCTTCAAACACCATTAATAATAAGGTGTATGTGTCGCGATATACAGGCAGTTCGTAATACAAAGCCATGACCTTATATGAATGGTTAAATTGTTAAATGGTTTAAAAAGCTCGCACACCCCGAACCCGCCAACTGGCGTACTTGCTGTAGCTGCCGTTGCCGTAGTAGCTGTACAACTCACCGGAGGAATACAAGTACCACGCGATGAGGGATGAGTACTCGGTGGAAGACCAGTAGCGCCAATCGCCGTTATCGAAGGCCGTGCCGCCCGCCACTTGAAGACTGGCGTTCACCTCCACGAGGTTGCCATAGAGGTAATTGAGCTGGCCGATGGCAGGCACATACCAGCCGTTGGCGAAATCAACCGCATAAAAAGCAGGATGGTCAGTGCTATGCTGGCGCACTATGAGTGTGTTGTTGTAGCCGTCGAGGTCGTAAATGGCCTGACGGGTGTTGATGTAGTTGGGCAAGGGTGTGTCAGAGCCACTGCTGCCCCATTGGTAGCTGCCCGCGTCCTGCAAGGCCACGGCCCATCCGTGCTGCCCTGTGTTATCCACATAAAAGACCACGCCGATGGCAGTGGCACCGGAAGAGGGATAAATGGAAGGGCTGTAAATCAAATTGCCCTGACAGAGAATGTCGCCTACATGTACCTGAGCATTCACAAAAGGCACCGCAATCGTCAACAGAAGTGCCGTCATCATGGTTTTCAAAATAGATGTTTTCATAAGGATTGTATGTTAAATGATTATTGTTATGATTTCATTATTTAAAAAAACAAAGATAAGGGTTTCTTTGAAACAAACAACATAATACTATACAATTAATTATGTACTTATTTTACCAATTTCTGTATAAAATAATACATTATTTAAAAAATGAAAGACCTGGGAGTCGATACCAAAATCATCTCCCAGGTCACTTCTCTTTCCGCAGAGGATATCCAGCGGCTTTAACGATTATCTTGACAACGTCACTCTTCGCACCGTGACAGCGTCTGCGGTCTCAACACGGATGAGATAAAGCCCGTCTTGATAAGAAGAGAGATCCAAACTGACTTCATCACCTTCGGCCTCAGCATCCATGACCACCTGTCCCAGAGCATTCAGCACCGTGAGACGGCTCATCCCAGCAGCTTTCACAGTGACCATACCCGTGGTAGGATTCGGATAGACTTGCTGTTCAGCCTCTGAGTCATTCACTGACGACACCGTCACCGTGACGTAGTTATGCATGCCATCCACTGCCATGGCGGGATCCGACTCGCAGGTCTCATTGCCCGAGATGGAGTTGAGGGCCGTCACCTTATAATAATAGGTGGCTCTCACTTCCTCATCCACATAGCTCATAAACGGAGGAAGTGCCGTGCCTATCAGTTCATAGTTTTGCCCGTCGGCGGAACGATACACATTATACTGAACGGTCTCGATGTCCGTCCCTGCCCAAACCACGTTGGTCACGGTGACATTATCGATACACAAGGCATAGTTGGAGACGGTGGTGAAATGGCGGAAGCCCAAAAAGATTTCCTCGCCCTTGTAGTTGGAAAGGTCAACCTCATAACGGGCATACGGATTGGATGAATTCCACTCCGCGATGGTCACGATAGAGGTGGCATCGCTGTTGGCCACAGCCACGCCGAAGTGTTCCGATGGATAACTCGGATCCCATCCTGCCGCATAGAAGGTCAGCTTCGCACCTTCCATCACCTTCACTTTAGGCATGAAAGCATAGTTGTCAGGATGAAGCTCACCCACACTGTTCATATAGGAGAAAGAAGACATAGAGGCATTGGTGTTGGTGGTGTTGACGGTACCGTCAGCATTCATGCCACCGCCGTAATAGAAATCAAAGGTGTAGCCATCGCCATCCGCGTCGAGCATGGACCAGCCTTGGGGATCTTCTTCAAAGCCCGTGAAGATCTCACGTTCCCAGGAGAGTCTCACCTTTCCATCGACAAGGTCAGCAGCCAGATTTTTGGGAGCGACACAATTCACCTCGACACCGACACACTGAGGAGCTGCCAGCGCATAATAGCTTCCGTCGTCCATGCTGCCATTCTGGATGATGCGGATGCAATAATTGGCGTCATAACGGTTCAGCATGTGAGTGAAGGTGTTTTCACCATGATTCAGCAGGGCCACCAAGGCATCGTTGCAATAGACGGCAGCACCAATCGCCATGGCATTTTCAATAGAGGCAATATTGGAGATACGGATATCATCGACATAAAGATAATAGCATTCACCGGTGGTGTTGAAGTGTCGGAGGGCGATGTAAATCTGCTGTCCGGCGTAGGCGGAGAGGTCAACGGAATACTCGGTATAGTTACCTGTGCTGTTCCATTCGCCCACCATGGTGAAGTCAGCAGGATTGGTGTTGCCGGTGGTAGAGACCGCGACACCGAAATGTTCCGGGTCGGGGGCGATGCCAGGCATGTCGGCATCACGGGCAAAGAATGAAAAACGGGTGTTTTCCGAAGCCGTCACCCTTGGCGTGACCAGGAAGTTGTCAGGATTGAGGTTGTCGATACCACCCGCCATCCACGAGTCGGAGCGCAGACACATTCCACCGCCATAGCCACCGTAAGGATAAACACGGAAGTTGTAACCATCGTTGTTGGCGTCAATCAAAGTTAAATTGGCGAGGGTGCTGTCGGCAAAGTCGTAGTACAGGTCGCCCGAAGCGCCACTTCCAGCCATCTGCGGCAAGGTCCACGAAAGCACCACCTGGTCGCCGTCACTCTCCACCTGAAGCCCCGTGGGAGAACCCAGGAACTCATCGCTGGTACGATAGGTCCATTCATATTCGGCCTCCATAATAGCACCAGACTGGTACTCTGCTTTGACCAAGGTATGGTGAATGGAGTTCTCTGCAAAGCCGTTTGTATTCAGCGGATAGACCCCCGCCGTGGCTTCCTGCTCCACGACGGTTCCGTCCAACACGATGCTGCATTGCGACAAAGGAATCAGCGTACCATCATTGAACACCACGTCATCCAAGCAAAGGCAGAACCGATCGGAGCTGTTGAAATGACGAATCGCCACATAGATCTGCTGACCCACGTAAGCGCTCAGATCCACCGAATACTGATGCCATCCCCCTTGTTTGGCAGTCATCGTCCAATCCTGAAGCATGGTGAACGCAGAGGGACTCATATTATCCGTTGTTGAGACAGCCACACCGAAGTGTTCATTCGGATAATCCTCATCCAATGCACAGGCGAAAAACGTCATCATCTTATTGTTGTTCGTGATGCTCAACAAAGGAGACACAGCGTAGTTATCGGGATTCAAAGCTAGATGTGAGTTAAAGTCGTAAGAATACGACAAAAGCAAACCATTAGATCCATTATGGCCATAGCCATTCCCTATGGCACCAAGCATCCAGTTGTGCCCGTCGGCATCGGCATCCATCACTGTCCAATTCAAAAGATGCCCGGCATCAGCATCCATTTCAAAATCGTAAGCATACCCTTCAGAACCGAGATAATAGCCTGGAGCATGATAAAGTACTAGTCCAGAGGCAGATACATAATTCTCCACCCCGTTTTGTGCCTTCAAATGGTGAGGTGCCACCATCATAAATGCCATTGCCAAGAACGGCAGGTACAGTTTTCTCATAAATTTATTTATTAAATTTTTAAAAAGTAAATATTAAAATGGACGGCAAAGATAGTGATTTCTCATCAATAAAAATCCTTTTCTATTGGAACAATGAAAAATAATGCCTACCTTTGCACAACTTAATTTAAAATTGACATCATGGCAAAAAACATCGTAGAAATCAGAGAAGCATTGGCTAGCTACGGCATCACCAATGTGAGAGACATTTACTATAATCCCTCCTACGAACAACTGTTTCGTGACGAGATGAATCCTGAACTCACCGGTTTTGACAAAGGCGTGCTCACCGAGTTAGGCGCCGTGAACGTGATGACTGGCATCTATACGGGTCGTTCGCCCAAGGACAAATACATCGTCATGGACGAGAAGTCGAAAGATACCGTTTGGTGGACCACCGAGGGATACAAAAACGACAACCATCCCATGAGTGAAGCGGTCTGGGAAGAGGTGAGAACCTTAGCCAAGAAGCAGCTCAGCGGCAAGGACCTCTATGTGGTGGATGCCTTCTGTGGTGCCAACAAAGACACCCGCATGGCTGTCCGTTTCATCATGGAAGTGGCATGGCAGGCTCATTTCGTGCTCAACATGTTCATCAAACCCACGGCTGAGGAGCTGGCTGATTTCAAGCCCAACTTCACCGTCTATACCGCTTCGAAAGCCAAAGTTGACAACTACAAGGAGCTGGGACTGAACAGCGACACCTGCGTGGCCTTCAACGTGAGCTCACGCGAGCAGGTCATCCTAAACACCTGGTACGGTGGCGAGATGAAGAAAGGCATGTTCTCGATGATGAACTACTACCTGCCGCTGCAAGGCATCGCCGCCATGCACTGCTCGGCCAACACCGACATGCAGGGTGAGAACACCGCTATCTTCTTCGGCCTCTCAGGCACCGGCAAGACCACGTTGTCAACCGACCCGAAACGTCTGCTCATCGGTGACGACGAACACGGCTGGGACGATGAGGGCGTGTTCAACTTCGAAGGCGGCTGCTACGCCAAGGTCATCAACCTCGACAAAGAAAGTGAGCCCGACATCTACAACGCCATCAAACGTGACGCTTTGCTGGAGAATGTCACAGTTGACAACAACGGCAAGATTGACTTCAAGGACAAGAGCGTGACCGAGAACACCCGTGTCAGCTATCCCATCGAGCACATCGAGAAGATTGTGAAGAACGTGCGTCCCATCTCTTCTGGTCCGGCAGCCAAGAACGTCATCTTCCTCAGCGCCGACGCTTTCGGCGTGTTGCCTCCTGTCAGCATCCTGACACCCGAACAGTGCAAGTATTACTTCTTGAGCGGCTTCACTGCCAAGCTTGCTGGCACCGAGCGTGGCATCACCGAGCCCACCCCGACTTTCAGCGCCTGCTTTGGCCAAGCCTTCCTCGAACTGCACCCGACGAAATATGCTGAAGAGCTGGTGAAACGCATGGAACAGAGTGGTGCTAAGGCCTACCTCGTCAACACAGGCTGGAACGGCACCGGCAAGCGCATCTCCATCCGCGACACCCGTGGCATCATCGATGCCATCCTCGACGGCTCCATCGAGAAAGCCCCGACCAAGCTGATCCCCTATTTCAACTTCGAGGTTCCCACCGCCTTGCCTGGCGTGGATCCCAACATCCTTGACCCGCGCGACACCTACGCCGACAAGAACGTCTGGGAAGAGAAAGCCAAAGACCTCTCCTCACGTTTCATCAAGAACTTCGAGAAGTTCACCACCAACGAGGCTGGCAAAGCTCTCGTAGCGGCTGGACCGAAGATATAAGATGTAAGAATGATTACGTGACGTGGGACATGAGACTCGTGTCCCACGTCGCGTATCACGTTTCCCGCGCCCCTATCTATCATGAAAAAAATCCTACTCTTTTCCGCACTATTTATGCTCTGCTGGGGATTGAAAGCCCAGCGAACTGCTTTATTGGGTCGCGATGCCATACAAGTCACTCCCGATACGTTGCATCTCTATTTCTTCGCATGCTCACCCCATCTCGAACGTGTCACCATCGCCAACCCCACCGATGAGTTAATCTGTATAAACCGTGTCTATGCCGAAAACTTCCGAGTGGACTTCCTTTTAGATGGTAACAACCTCGCTCAAACGGGTACTGTCATCCCTCCATACGACACGCTCTATTTCGATGTTTACGCTTCCCCCATTAACAGCAAAGACATTTATGGGGACATGATCATCGAAACCGACGAAAGCGAATACCACGTGGTTCTGTTCTACGAAACCAATGTGTCAGTAAAAGAAGAAGACCACCTTGTCACACTCTATCCAAATCCCGCCAATGAATTCATCACGATTCAAGGAGAAAAACTTGGAAGAGTCCACATCTATAATTCATTAGGCCAGCTAATTGATGAGTATGACACTGAAGAAAGCACACTTGACATACCCACTTCAAAGTATGCCAATGGCATCTATTTTATCAAAGCTAACAACATGAAGGAGAGACGCTTCGTTGTGGCTCATTAACGCTGGGTATCAAATTAAACATCTCATAATCAAAAAACCACACTACATGAAAAAGTTTCTCATTCCAACCCTGATGATCCTCATCGGATTCATCGCACTTTCGTTCACTCCTGCCAAAGACGGCGTGGCGCTTCGGCTCAATCCTAAAAAAGGAGCCACCTATACCATCAAAACCAAAGCATCGTTGATGAATTTGATGGAAGTGCAAGGCCAGAGCATGAGCATGACACAAATCATCGAGAGCCGTCAGACCTTCTCTGCCAAGGAACTCAACGCCGAGGAGGTCACCATTGAAGGTAAAACCGAAGCGATGAAGCTGACCATTTCGCAGATGGGCATGACATTGACCTACGACTCTGAGCACCCTGAGAAGACCAGCCCTATGTTGGCTGAACAAACAGAGGCTTTGAGCGAAGAGCTTAACAAGGTCAAGACCGCCAAGTTCGACCTCCTAGGCAACATGATCGAAGCTGAGGGCGATGACGAGGCAAATCTCGCGCAAGTCAACGCCATCATCCCGCTTCCCACGGAACCCGTAGAAGTGGGCAGCACCTGGACCTTCGAGAACAAGCAGGCGGCAGGAAGCACAGAAATCACTGCCACCATGACCTACACGGTTACCAAGATTTCGAAGAAAAGCATCGACCTCAACGTCAAAGGTGTGGTGAGTGCCGACGAAATCAACGGAAGCTATGAAGGCACCGCCAGCCTCAACCCGCAAACAGGTCTGCTGATTACGAGCAGCATCAAACAGAACATCTCGATGACGGTCTCTGAACAAGGCATGACCATCCCGTTGACCATGACTGGAACTACCACCATCACCGTGGAATAAACGTGTTGTGTTTGATGCCAGAGGCATCATTTAAAAAAACGAGGGTGCGGTTTTGCCGCACCCTCGCTTTTTTTGGAATGTCCAGACAAGCTTTTATGCATTAAGCATCACTGGCATCAACAGCATCAAGATATCCTCCCCAGCATTCTCGTTGTTGACTGGGGTAAGGATGCCCGCACGGTTCGGGGCCGACATCTCAAGTTTCACCTCTTCGGTGTCGAGGTTGTTCAGCATCTCCTGGAAGAAACGAGAGTTGAAACCAATCTCGATATCATCGCCTGAATAACTGCACGTCAGGCGTTCCTTGGCTTCGTTATAGAAGTCGATGTCTTCAGCGGTGAGAAGAATCTCCTGGCCGTTGATTCTGAAGCGCACCTGATGAGTGGCTTTGCTGGAGAAGACAGCGACACGGCGGATAGCAGAAAGGAATGACTGTCGGTCGATGACGAGCTGATTGGGGTTATTGGAGGGGATGACCGCCTCATAGTTCGGATAATGACCCTCGATGAGTCGGCAGACCAGCTTGTAACCGCCAAAGATGAACGAGGCGTTGGTACGGTTAAACTCGATCTTCACGGGCTCGTCGGCCATACCTCCAAGAATGTTCTTCAGCTGGTTGATGGGTTTCTTAGGCATGATGAAGGAAGCCACAATGTCAGAGCGGACATCCATCCTTCTGTAGCGCACCAGCTTATGGGCATCAGTGGCGACAAAAGTCAGATAGTCTTCTTTCATCTCCATCAACACACCCGACATGATAGGACGGATCTCATCGTTTCCAGTGGCGAACACGGTCTTCTCGAAACCGCGGGCCAGCACATCGGCTGGGATCTCCCACACCGAGGTGTCGTCCATGACAGGAATCTGGGGGAACTCGTCACTCTTGTGGCCTGACAGCTTATACTGTCCGTCGCCAGCCCTGAGCACCACAGCCAAGGTATCCTCAGCCACGTTGATGGTGACAGGCACATCGGGGAAGTTCTTCATGATGTCGAGGAGGATACGGGCGGGAATGGTGACTTCACCTTTGCCCTCCACCATGTCAGGTTGCAAGCTGACCGTCATGGTGGTCTCAAGATCCGACACGGTGATCTTCAGCCCGTTGTCATCGAGCTGGAACAAAAAGTCATCCAAAATGGGTAACGTGTTGTTGGAGCCGATCACGCCGCTCATGGCTTGCAAGCTCTTCAAGAGCTTTAAACTTGATACTATAAATTTCATGTTTTCTTATGTATTTAACTGATTTTCTTTATTTCTTTTCGTTTAGTTTGAATCGGTAAAAATACAAAAAAATTCAATTCTTCATTATTTTTTTTCGTTTTTTTCTGCCGAAAACCCGTGGGTTTCACAAACCGCCCATTCCGAACACCGTAGGGTTCACACACGGCTGTGTACTGTCACCCTTTCAGGGTTTCTCAGTTCTCATCTCAATCCCGCTCGCTTCAGGCGGCTCAGCAGGTCGGTAATCGCCTCGTAAGGAGTGACTACGTATTCGTAGTAGAGGTTGTTGGACTTGACGCTGCGGGCTTTCTCCTTCATGTCGGAGATCTGGGCGTTGACGGTGCCGTAGGTGGCATGCACTTGCAGCTGACCATCCGCACAGTTATAGCTGATATATGTCATGAAGAGGTCATTCTCAAAGAAATAAGTGATGACACCAAGACGACGGTCGAACACCACATAACCATCCACGTAACGGTTCACCAGATGGGTGCCAAGACTTCCCAAGCCAATCTTCCCTTGGGAGACAAAAGCTCTCATGACAGGGTTCCACACGAGATGCAGATGTGGGATGACAATCAGCTGGTCATAGAAACTCCCGGACTCGACAGCGGGATAACCATTCAGCTCTACTTCCTGCCGTAAGGCATCCGCGGCCTCCTCCCCTCGCTCCGACTTCAGATATTCCACAAACTCCGTCTTGGTTAAATCGACCGCTTGTCCTTCCACGGCGGCATATACCTCAGCTATATCTTTGAGGATCTGATCATTGAACGCCGGAACACGGAACACGTTAACCACATCCATCACCAAACTGTCGTTCGGGAAGCCCACATAGCTGCCATAACAAGCCAGCTGGGTCAGTCCCACGTCAAAGCCAAGGTTGGTAACCCCGTGACCCGTGACCACACAACGATCCGAGAGTTCCAGACGATAGTCAGGATGCTGACGGTCCACAATCATATAACGGGTGCTGTCAGTATCATAGCTCAAGTCGCCATCCTGCATCAGCACCTTGACGGTCTCAGGATTCATCGGTTTCATGAAGTTGGCGCGATAGCCTCCGGCATTGCCGAATTCATAACACAAGCCGTTGAACAGACCTTGACGCACCGACCGAATCTTCTCCATATCCACGGGAATGCTCACCTTGGAGGGGTCAATCTCCGTCGCCGAGACGAACCACACGGTGTCCTCCAAGCAAGATTCTGTCAAACGGAAACGCCCTTCATAATAGTCGAAAGGTGAGGAAGCAGTCGAAGTGACCTTTCCACTAAAGCCAAAATAGGGACTCAACAGGAAGCCCAAGGAGTCCGACACCTCCGCATGGCCGATGCTGACACCTTCCACCGGGGTGATTTTGTCGAACCATATCGGTGTGGCTACGCCCTCGCTATCCAAATAGTCTTTGGTACCTTTGGCTTCATAGCGCTTCCTACTATAGATGGACACCTCAGCGTCTTTGTACAGGTGTTTTCGGCTCGTGGTGTCAGCCAGCAGGGTCGCATGTTCCAACGGAGGAATCTCGGCGTTACGCATGATGTCGAGGTTGGCATCCGCAGGGAACAAAGCGGCATCGGCGACACGGATAATCTTCACGTCGTGGGCGTGGATCACATAGTCGTTCATATTGTAGTCCGCATTGGAGCAGAAGAACTCCAAGGAGTCGTGCTCAGGCAGCAACGAGACGAACTTCGAGGCAGCGTTATGCACAGCCAGCAACTCGTCGTGGGTCTTGGCAGAGGCGTAGTCGGCAAACGAGGAAGCCGGGCTGAAGAGGTGGATGGTATTGGCCGTCATGTCCCACTCCGCCTCCTGTAACGAGCAGTAGAACTTGTTCAGCGGAAAGTCGAGGTTGCTCTTAACATCCAGATATTGATACTGTACCTTCTTCGACGACAAGTTTACTAAAGAGCGGTAGTTCTCCGCCAAAAAAGCCTGGGTGTTGCCATCTTCGTCATACAGCACGAAGTCGGAAGAGTCGGCCACAAAGGAATGAGCGTCGAAGTCGAAATAGTCCGAGTTAAAACGTGTCAACCCGAAAGTCAGCTCGCCATCGCCACGATAGCCCTTGTCGGAGAGCATGGTGACACCACGGAAATAGGTGCTGTCATACATGCAAATCGGTTCCTCCTTAGTGGTCGTATAAAGCTGTGGCTCCGTGAGATCCCATTTAAGATCCAAGGGACCGCAAGTGGCCTTGGGGAAATGCACATCTTTGTTACGCTCGTGCATGGCGAAATGTTCCACGGCGGCGCTGACAGAATCCAGGTAGAGGTCGAATCGGGGTGCCTCGTACACCGAAGTCTCCACGTCGAGGTTACCCTGTCCATAGAACCCCTCGTTAGAGAGGAACACCTTGTGATGGAATCCACCCTTGCCGCCATAGATGGGATAGCTGTCGCTGGAGCCATTGCCGATGGTGTGCTCGAAGCCCAGCGAATGGTCGTCCATCACCACCAATGGCTGAGCGATGTCCTGGAAGATGCCTCCCGAAACCAGCCGTCCTTTGAAGGCGATGTCCTCGCTGTTCAGGTTGTCGAGGCTGTTCATGGAGAACGGTTCCAGGCAGTAGTAGAACTTGTCGGCCAAGAACTCATCCGTCAGCGAATCCGCGGGCAGCTCTAAGTCGAAAACGCCGCCATTGATATCGCGATAGAACTTATAGGAGTTCCCAGGACAATGGAACTTAGGATAGTCGGGGGTCTTCCGCACGCTCGATTTGTTGTCGCGCTCGTCAATTTCCAAGGTCCCTCTCAAACGCTCCACCGTGCCTTCCACGGGATAAACCCTGCCGTCGAAACGCGCGTAGAAACGCAACGAGTCCACCTTCTTCATGTCGATGGAAAAGGTGTTGTAGTTGAAGAGACAGTCCTTGGTGAAGAACTCGTACATTCCCGCCATGATACAGCCTGAGAAGTTGAAGTTACGATGTTTTTTCAGCACCACCCGGGCATCATCGGGGAGGATCACAACATGTTTGAAATCGCTCAAGGTGATGGAAGGAATCTCCGACCCCGTTTGGTCATCCCAGATGCCATAAACTAACATGTCGTTGGTACCCAGCACCAAACGGATGTTCGGCTGCCGGTTAGTAGCCCGTGTCTGGAAACGAATCACATCATAGTCGAACTCCGCATGATCCGAGGCCAGCACGTCGAAGAAACGGTCGAGCACCGTCACCTTCTGGGTGTCCTTGTCATATTCGAGATACCCTTGCGCCTGAAGGTTCAACACTAAAGAAGTCACTTGCGACAAGGGATATTTCAAATAAGCAGACAAATCATTTATATCAAATATATTATCTTCGTATTTATATATTTGTAGAAATTTATTAATATTCTCCATTGGATGTTTCATATCCAAGGCTTGAATCTTGAGGTAGTCTGCTTTTCTGAAATAATTCACAGAGGACACCACGCCTTCGCTCACGCCGCTGGTGCCTTCAAGGCGGCGGAAGTCCATCAGATTGGTGTTACGGTCCCAATAGATGGCTTCCAGGAAGATGTCGAACTCATGATAGGTGTCGTGATAAGGTCCAGTACCCACGCCATTGTCTTTACGATAGAGCAGCACCTTGTCTTTCTCGGTGTCGAAGCGGAAACCCAAGTCGTTATGATAGATAGAATCGACGGTTTGTCCGATAGAGTCATACAGATAAATCCGTGCGGCGGCTTCATTGGAGACGAGGTTGTTGTCGGAGAAGATGAACCGTTTCGCTTTCATCCTCAAGGTGATACGGTTCTTGTATTTAAACACCAGCTGGGCAGGGTTGTCATGGGTTCCGGAGAAGCTGACTGACTTTCCCACCATGCCGAAGCCTCCCAAGAAGTCCACACCGTTGTAGAGATGTCCCGACTGGACATGGCCATCGACCGACAAAGCCTTGGGGAACATGGTCTTTTCGTTGGGTGGTGAGTTGGTCACACCATCTTCAAAGGAGCAAGGGATGGCTTGGTCGAAATAGTCTTTGTTGAAGAAATCGATGTGTTCGATGTTATAGTTGGACGATGCCAGGTTGATCTTATAGTCATGAACGATGCCATAGACCTTGTCGGTGGGGAGGCCGAACCGCGACCAGTCCACACGACCGCCTTTCCCAATCCATTGGTTGTCTTCCATCCTAAACACGCCTTGGGTCTCATGGATGACCGACTGGTCTTTGGAAGTCTTAAGGACGAGGGAGCAATGCGGGATGTTGACGATGAAGGCGGTGTCGGTGGGGAAGCTGAACGAGGCATCTTGGGCGATCCACTGGGTGACGCCTTTCTCACACACAACACGGTCAGCAAACAAGTCGCGGCAGCTCTTGAGGTAGCTGTCGATTTTCATGGGTCGGTTCCCATATTTATTATTGGTATAGGCCAACCAGCGTCGGAGGTCTTCGCGTTGCAGTCCCGTTTGGGGTGCATGGAGCAGAGCCTCGGTGAAGGTAAACAAGTTATAAAAGGCGCGGTTGCCGCTTTTAACGCGCATGACCTCATACAGCTGGATGGCTGTCGCCGACTCCTCCGGGCCATAACTGTCGTTCCACACTGCTTGGAAGTCCTGCATCATGAGTTCGGCAGCTTTCTTGTCCTCCTTCGAGGTCGAAGAGGTCAGATAAGCTTTCAGTTCCTCATAAAACTGGCTTTTATCGGTTGAGAAATGAGTCCCCTGAGAGAACCCGTTGATGGCCATGGCGAAGCACACGGCAATGAAAGACAAGATTCTTTTCATGTTAAAAAAAGCGACAAGCCGGCATCATTCCGGCATGATTTATTTCACAAACTCAGCAGCCACCCAGTTGTTTCTGGAGAGGTGTCTCACATAACGCAAGCCAAGACGTTCCGCTTCCGTGCGGATGCTATCCAGGTCTTCGGTGTAGAAGCCGCTGAAGAAGATATGAGCTCCAGGGCGCATCGCCTGTACATAGCGGTGCATGTCGCGGAGCAGGATGTTACGGTTGATGTTAGCCAGCACCACGTCGAAAGTGGTGTCGTTGAGGATGCTGGCGTTAGCATCACCCAGGATGATTTCGATGTCGTTGACACCATTGAGAGCCACGTTGGTAAACGCGTTGTTATAGGCCCATTCGTCATTGTCGATGGCGACGGTGTGTGCCGCGCCCAGTTTTTTGGCGAGGATGGCCAGCACAGCGGTGCCACTGCCCATGTCGAGCACATCTTTTCCCTTGAAGTCAGTCTCGAGCATCAAAGTGATGATCTGCGCGGTGGTTTCATGATTGGCGGTGCCGAACGACATCTTCGGTTCGATGACCAAGTCGAACTCGAAACTTGGATCCGGCTCATGGAAAGGAGCACGCACACGGCAACGCTCGTTGACAATGACAGGCTGGTACGAAGACTCCCAGACCGCGTTCCAGTCCTTGTCGGGCATCACCTCCACGGCCAAGAGATGGATGCCCGCAAAGGCATCCATCCCCAGCAGTTCCTGAACGGCGTCATCGTCACGCTGATCTTCCGTGCAATAAGCCTTCAGCGTCATGTCATCGTCCATGAACGAGTCGAAACCAATGGTCCCCAACATCGTCGTCAGCATATCATGCTGGACATCCGATGTCGGAATTGTAAATGTGTATTCCCAAGTTCTCATCTCTCAATTCTCAATTCTCCACTCCCGAAGCCTGCATACAGATTGAGACAAAGTCTTCCGCCTTGAGTGAGGCGCCGCCGATGAGTCCACCATCCACGTCAGGTTGTGAGAACAGCTCTGTGGCGTTCTTGGCGTTACAGCTGCCACCATAGAGGATGCGGATGTCGTCGGCTGCCGCCTGGTCATAGTGTTCCTTGACGAGAGAGCGGATGAAGGCATGCATCTCTTGAGCCTGTTGCGGTGTGGCGGTCTTGCCTGTGCCGATGGCCCACACCGGCTCGTAGGCGATGATGGCATCATAGATGGCATCGCCGTCGAGATGGAACAAGCCTTTTTCCAGCTGCTCACGCACCACCTCGAAATGGCGACCCGCCTCACGTTCTTCCAGCACCTCGCCCACGCAGTAAATAGGCGACATGTTGTTCTCAATCACGCGGTTGATTTTCTCGGCCAAGACCTCGTTGGTCTCGCCGAAATACTTCCTGCGCTCGCTATGACCGATGATGCAGTAATCCACGTCGAGTGACTTCAACATCTTGGCTGAGACCTCGCCCGTGTAGGCACCTTTGTCGTAGGCGCTGCAGTTCTGTGCGCCGACGTTGAAACGCTGCTCCTCGAACTCCATGTCGGTAAGCATCTCCAGATACGGGAATGGCGGGCAGATAATCACCTCGCATTTCACTTCATCTTGTTCCTCGAAACGGTCGAGGATGTCGTTCACCAGTTCTTCGGCCTCGCCGAAGGTCATGTTCATTTTCCAGTTACCTGCTACAATTTTGCTTCTCATTTTATTATTAGATTTTAAGATTCAAGAAAGGGCAAAGGTACGTTTTTTTTAGTAATTTTGCTTCAAGATTTAAAAGAACAAATATGGAAAAGTTTTTTTTGTTTTTCGCACTCCTGCTGATGGTTGGTTTATGCCATGCACAGGAAGAGGACGTTGTCTTTGTCCCCGACCGTCCAGGTTACGTGTGGGGTGCCGAGGTATTGGCTCATCACAAGATCTCGTGGGAGAACGGAATACGGCTTGATCAGCCCTTCGACGATCGGGTTTTGGCAATTAACAGCACCATCATCCGCTATGGTCTTTTCGAAAACGTGGAGGTGCGTGTGGGCGCCGATTTCCTGACCGGCGAGGGATATGACTTCCAGGGTATGGGGGTCAGCCCGCTCACCATCGGCACCAAGATCAAATGCTACGAGGGCGAGGGGCTAATCCCTTCAGTGGGTATATTGGCCGAGTTCCAATCGCCCCATATCGGAAGTCCCGAATTGCGTCCCTCTCACATCGCGCCCCTCCTGTATTTGTTGTTGGAGCAGAGCATCGGCGAGAAGCTCAGCCTTTGCTACAACGCCGGATTGGAGTTTGACGGAGAGGATGCCAAGCCAACGAAGTATCTGGGCGTTGGCGTATGTTATTCCTTCACCGATCAGCTGGGAGGATTTGTTGAATTCAACAACTACTTCAATCGCAACAACAGACAATATCTTCCCGAATTTGGCATGACCTGGATGATTACAAACAGGCTTCAGCTCGCCCTATCCGCGGGATATACCTATGGAGATCTGAGGTATCTCGACAATATCTGTCTTGACCTCTCGTGGATGATCAACTGATGCGGACTCTCGGATCGATGAGGCCATAGATAATGTCAACTATCAAGTTGACCAGCACCAGCATGACGGCGATGAGCAGCACCGCCCCCATGATCACGGGGAAGTCGTATTTCTCCAAGGCATCCACCACCACCACGCCGATGCCTTTCCAGTCGAAGACATACTCCACGAACACCGCACCGGCCAGCAAGGAGGCAAACCAGCCCGAGATGGCCGTCACCACGGGGTTCAGCGCGTTACGCAAGGCATGGACGCAGATGACCCTCCAAGGACGCAAGCCTTTGGCCTTGGCCGTCCTCACATAGTCCATCGACATGGCCTCGAGCAACGATGTGCGGGTCAGCTCCACCACCACTGCCAGAGGACGCATCCCCAAGGTCAAGGCGGGAAGGATGAGGTTGGACAAGGTGAGGTACTCTCCCCTTCCGTATTCGTCAACGGAATACAAGTTACCCGTCATGCTCAGCCCCGTGACATCCTCCAAGAGGAAACCGAAGATCCAAGCCATCAGGATGGCGGCAAAGAACGAGGGCAGCGACATGCCGATGGTGGTGATAAAAAGGGTGAGCTTGTTCAGGAAGTTCGTGTTGAGGATAGCCGTCAGGATGCCGATGGCCAGTCCCAGGATGAAGGCGAAAGAGATGGACACCGCGGCCAGGAGCAACGTGTTGGGAAACGCCTCGCCTAAGATGTTCGACACTTTGCGCCTGCTCTGGTACGACATCCGCAGATAAGGCGCTTTCAACACCACTGCTGTCGCGCCGATGGTGGCGATACGTACATAAGGCGACACACGTTCCAGCTTGGCATCGCCCTCCGACACATCATAAAACGAAACTGGCACCAAGTCGTTGAGGTAATCCACATATTGTTTTCCAAGCGACTGGTTCAGCCCCAGTTCCTCGCGGATGGCATCCACCGATGCCTGGTCGGCACGTTGTCCAAGCATCATCTGGGCAGGGTCGCCCGGCAGGATGTTGAACAGGAAAAACACCAGCGTCGCGACGCCCCAAAGCACCGCGAGACCGTAAAGCAACTTCCTGATGATGTAGGATAACATAGGCGGGGTTTATGGACGCGGGACACGGGACACGGGGAAGTCGATGGCACTCCATTTATCTTTCACCAGTCCTTCGTCGAGCCAAATCAGTCCTGGGTTGAAACGCACAATCGTTTTGATTTCCAGCTCATCGCCATAATACACCTCCGCGACGAAGGGATAGCGTTCCTGGATTTCCTCCACATAGTCTTGAGGTGAGGCGGTGACCCAAATCACATAAAAGCCTTGTCGTTCCGCCTCTTCGGTAACGGCTTTTATCTTCTCCCATTCCTTGACGGTAATGGCGCTCATATCGTTCGAGGTGAACATCATCAGATTCTCTGTGGTGAGGATCATCTCCGTCACGTCATCGCCATCCTGGTCGAGTGCCGAGAAGCCGAGGTAGCTGTTACCCCCCACGATGCGTTGGTCCACAAACTCCCACCGGCTCATCCACGCCGAGTCGTTCCAAGGATAGTTCGGCGAGAGGTATTCTTGGGTCTTCCCAGTCTCTTTATTCCTGAATGTCAGATAGATCTGCTGTTCCTGTTGGGTTGGCTGGTTCATCTGCTTGCCCACTTTCCACGCCATGAAGTCGATGACCGGCAGGTGACGGTAGTTATAGATCTCGAAGCCTGTGAAGAGGATGGCATAGACGAAGCCTATCAGCAGCTGCACCTTCCAGTTGAGGCGGCTTTTCAGCGACTTAAAGTTCAGGATCAGTGGCAGCAGCACCGCGTCGATCACCAGATTCTTGTAGAAGGTCTGCCAGTTGGTCATCTTGATGGCTGTTCCGAAGCAGCCACAATCCGGCACCATGTCATAGAGGGCATCGAAGAGCGTGGTGATGGTGAAGAAAACCATCAAGGCCGCGCCACCGATGACGGCGATACGCGGACACACGTTGGTCACGAGGCAGATGCCCACGAGGAACTCCGCGAGAATCATCAGCACAGCCAGCACCAGTGCCAGCCCGTTGAGCCATTCGATATGGTAAGCCGCAAAATAATCGAGCATCTTGTATTTGGTTCCCAAGGGATCCACTCCTTTGGTGAAGCTGCTGAAGATGAAGAGCAGGCCGATGAGGATACGGCACACGGTGAGGGCTTCTTTGCCATAGCTCTTACGGAACACGATGCTGACGGCGATGTTCAGCAGCAGGATGACGAGAAACCACAGCCTATAGTCGGGGATGAAGACGATGCCCACCGCCGATGCGACGGCCACCGCGATGCTGATCCAGCTAACCAGGGAGTTGGTAGTTTTCATTGTGCGCCCTCCTTCCCTTCCATCCGTTCTTTCAGTTCTTTCTGTTCCGTCAGGAGTATCAAGGCGAACACGGCGTAGTTAATCATGTCGTAGTAATTGGCGTCGAGGCCTTCAGAGACGATGGTCTTGCCTCCGTTATCCTCGATGGATTTGGTACGCAGCACCTTCATGAGGATGAGGTCGGTGATGGAGCTGACGCGCATGGAGCGCCAGGCCTCGTCGTAGTCGTGGTTCTTACGGGTCATCAGCTCGTAAGCCTCACGGGTCACTTTGTCGTACCATTGCGCCGCTTTCTCGGAGCTCAGGTCCGGTTGGTCCACCACGCCGAGTTGCAGCTGGATGATACCCATGGCCGCGTAGTTGACGATGCCGATGAACTCCGGCTCCATGCCCTCGTCCACCAGACGTTCGGCAGCCGTCTGAAGGGTGCGTATTCTGTTAGCTTTGATGAAGATCTGGTCTGTGATGGAAGGCGTGCGCAAGATACGCCAGGCCGGCCCGTAGTCTTTCATTTTATCGATAAACAGCTGTCGGCATTGTGCCAGCACAGCATAGAATTCTTTTTCAGTCTTAGGGTTGTTCATAGGACATAAGGCTTTTCACGATAGGGTTGTTGTCGTTTGAAAAGACAAAGATACAATAATAATTGAAACTAGCAGCAAATAACCAGCAATTACTCTTGTTGGGTATCAGGATAAGTGAAGGTTGTTGCTGTTCCTTGTCTGAGATAAATGTAGCCTTTACCAGGCTTCATTGTCGTCAAAGTACCGTTCCACTGACCATTGATGAAAGTACAGTTGGAATTTTGTTCCTTAATCATGTCGCCCTCTTCTGGAATGAGATTAATCAGTGCCTCTTCGATAGGGGTCTCTGTTTTTAGGAGGTAGCTGATCCAGTTCCAGCCTGGAAGGAGGTCGATGAACACCTCGGTGGATGGTTCAAAATTCGCCACCAGATGGCGTTCGCCCGTCACTTTGAAACCATAAGTGGCATCGGTGGAGACCACCTCACCGTCCTCTGCCCAATTGACAAACAAGTATTTGGTGTTAGGTGTCGCAGTAAGCATACATATTCCATTTTCGTAATACATGCCTTCGCCCGTCACGCTGCCCATTTCAGCATCATTCATCTCAACTGTGATGGAGAACTGGGTCGCCGGAGTGGTATCAAACAACGATTCAATGTCAAAAACAAGCCCTTGGTAATAGTTGTCATAAGCATCGGAGTCATCCCCCATAAGATACGATCCCGTTTGGTTGTCGGTTTGTGAAGCGATAACCAGTTTTCGTCCGATGACGACCGCTTGATTGAAGACAAATTCATTTTGAGCGTAGTCCAAATCGTTGGTCAGATGAACCATAGGCGACCAAGTGACACCTCCGTTATTGGAGTATGAGGCAAAAAGCTTGTAGTAGTAATTCCCTTTGTCGTCGGTATGGTTTTCATCCAGGGCACTCCACACCGCGACCATCTCATCCGTTCCTGGAACCATACACAACACCGGGAAGGCAGAAACGCCACTATGGAAGGCACCGTGCTTCGAAAAATCCTGTATGTTGAATTCCGTGGCCATGTAAGGATCTTCCGGGTCGCCGTCATCGGTCAACGGAGGAAGATAGCCCATATACTCCGGCCACATCTCATGACTGACTTCAGGATTATACCAGACTGAGCCTTGAATGTCGTTAGACAGATAATCATGATCCATCACGAAGGGCCGGCCCGGAGTAAGATTGCCTGGGATGTCGCTCTCCGTATTACCCTCGAGTTGGTAAGGCATGGTCTCATTCCAATAGGCCACGCCTCCGCCCTCAAGATACTCTGTATAAGAATGAGCACTGCCGCTTACGCCAATGAAGGCATAAAGGACATGCAGTCGGTGTTGGCTGTCCCATTGGCAGGAGGTCCAGCGTGGGAAATAGAACGGTTCGTCGAACGACCCGAATGGATCGGGATGTTTGTAGAACACCTTGCGTTCCCAAGTCTCACCGTCGTCATAGCTATAAAGCACCATGCCATCCGACCAAGCGTTGTTGACGACGAGGGCGAGACAGTTGTCGTCGGTGGTTTCCATCCAATAACAGCCGTTGGAATCCCACTTGCGGCAATAGTTGGCATCCATATAGGGGAGCACAACTTTTTGTTTATCCCAAGTCGCGCCCCCGTCGGTGGAACGGTAATAAACCATAGGCTGTTCGACTTCGGATTCGTCGGTATAAACATTAGGATAGGCGGTGACCAGCAGATGGATAATCTGACGGTTGGAGCCCGAGGTCATCACGGCAGGCCAGGATGGCTCGATGCCATCATCGATAATGCTGACTGGTTCCAGATTCTGAGCGATATTGTCCTTGTCGGGGATGATATAAATACGACAATCGACATTAGTATGAGCGGCAACCACAAGGCCGTTGCTACCATATTGGGCGATAGAGCCGAAGCCCGTCCTCTCGTTTTCCACCCTTCCTACTGAAAAAACCCACGAATCGCCAGCCGCGTCGTAGGTAACGATCCCTGTGCCACGGTCGCTATAACTGCCCGGGACAGAGGCGGTGGTATAGGCGAAGTTGACCTTGCCATCGGGCCACAGATGAGTCCAGGTACGAGCGCCGCCATTGCTCTGCCAGTCGTAGGTAGTGTAACCATGTTCAGCGGGGTTAAAGGTAGAGGCAAAATGCGCCACCAGGGTTCGGTCACCTATCACTGTGAAGCTATAGACGGCATCGGCTGAGACCTCTTCGCCGTCTTCTGTCCAGCTGACGAATGAATAGCCCTCATTAGCTATGGCAGTGAGCGTGCATTCGGAGCCCGCTTGGTAGGCGCCGGCACCGCTCACCGCGCCGCCCTCCGCGGGGTCGGGTGTGGCGTTGATGCCGAAGGAATCATTCTCCACGGCGCGCACAAGACGCACGGATCGCCCATAATAACGGCTGTAGTAGCTGTTCGCATTGAGGCCTTCATCGCCGAAGTACACGTAGTACGCGAGCTTGATATTGCTGCACGAGGCCGACCAGTAAAGGCCGTAGCTGCCCACATCGTTAACCGAAGTCCCATTGCGGATACCAGCGGCGGGAAGGAAGACCGCACCGTGCTGCTGCAAGGTGTTCCACTGCGTGGCAGTAATGACGTTTGTGGAAAAACTGGCACCTGAGGTGTTTGTGCTGTTTAATGAATAATAAGATGTCTGCCAGTCATCGGGTAGCAGTATCACGCCATTCACGTTGTTCACTGTCGCTTTTGCGTAACGGATGTCTGAAGAGGTGGCGCGGATGTTGAACAGGTAATCCCATTCTTCTTTTGTCATTGTACGCCAGCCGCTGTTCTCCTGGTTGCCGCCGTTGCTGATGGCATTGTAACCCCAGTCGGCCTGGCCCGTCTGGTCGAACAGGTTATACTGGGAGTTGCCGTAAGCATAATAGTCACTATAACTCGTGCTTGTTGACCACGGCTGATAGCAGGTGGCACCATGGTTGTAGCCGCTCGTGCCCCAGCCGAAGAGGTCACGGTCAACATTGGGGCTGTCACTGTCTTGGCCAGTGGTAGTTCCCAGACAATCCCACTGATGGTCGGCGAACTTCCAATAAGGAGTACTGGCACTTCCGATGTACTGCAAATTACCTTGGGAAAAGACCACGCTGGAGTTCTCCCCTACTGCAAACACGCCGTTGATAGCGCCCGTTTGGGCATCAGCGTTCGTTAATCCCGCTGCCAGAAGCAGGACGCAAAACAAGGCGACATGAAACGCCTTTTTAAAATGTAAAAAATTTCTCATATCTGATTATTTTTATGTTTCTTCAAAAAACACCAGTGGACACCCAACACCGGCCAAACCATTAAACATCTCTGAAACACAAAAGAAAAGCGTGGGTATCCAAACTAACGTCTTTCCTTTAGGTCCGTCCCGCCCCGCCCTCTTGAAGGGAATCGGCTTGACAAGACAAAGATAATAAAAACCTATCGAATTCTCGCATCCAAATCACTTTTTTGTAACATGAAAAATAAATTCTGTTTTTTTGTTGCATTATTTGAAAAAATAATGTACCTTTGCAACATCATCTTAACGGTGTGGGATTAAGGACAGCAGTTGCAGCACATTCGCATCGGCACTAACAAACCTTAATACGGAGGCATCCTGTGTGCAGGTTATGCCTCCTTTTATTTTAGTTTCCATCTATAAATCTCCCTATTAGCTTGATTTACATGGAAATAAACCAAAGGTCTTGCTTTGGTTTCACCATTTAAGTATTGTCTCAAGTATTCTTCCACACCATTTTGTATGTCGCTCATCTTATACATACTACTATTTGGAGTATATGTGATAGCCATATCAGCTTGAACATCTCTTTGGGAATCAAAGACAAAAGGCTTAAAACTATGCTTTATGCCATGAGCAACAGTCTGAGGGTTTGGTTTTCCATTAAGAGTATAAATTTCATGTGTAAATCCTTCAATATGACCATCACAAGAAGGCAAAGTGAACTGTCTTCCGTTTGGTAATCTAACCTTCAAATTTCCTTCCTTTTCAAGTATAAAAGCAAATCCATGCTCTGCGAATATTCTTCCCACCTCCTTTTCATGTGGCAAGTGATTCCCAATCACGGCAAAGTAAGCACCATTAGGATGCTTGTCTCGTTCTACAATGTAACCCTTCGACTCAAGTTCATCCGCCTCACGAGCATGTCGTTCCATTCTTCTCCTACTCCACCGACCCGTCAATAGAACTTTTACACCTAAGGAACACGAATGACTTATATCACCTCTATTCATATAAACATTTAGAAACAAATCGCAAAAATACGAATAATTAATTACTTCAAAAACATTATTATATTGAAAATAATTCAATAATATTTAGACCAACTTAAAAATATAAAAGCTTTCGGATTCTCGACTCCCAATCACTATTTTGTAATATGAAAAATAAATTCTGTATTATTTTTTGCAATCTTAATACACATAACATTAATAAACTAAAACACATTCATAATAAGAGATTTTATTATTGAACCCATGGTGGATCCCGTGGCCGAAGCCCACCGATATGTTGAAAACGCCCAACAATTGTTAAAAGAGCACGGCCAGCTCGATCACGAAACCCAGCTTTACCGCGACCGCAAATATGTGCAGATGGCGGGAAACACCCTATGGAACGGGGTACTACTCATTCTGGATGCAGTGTTCCATGTGAGAACCGAAAAACGTTTTCATCCCGATATCAAAGATTACAGGGAGGTAATCGGAAAACATGATCGCAAACTACTCGACTTGGTCAACACTGCATACGAAACATTACACATCATCTTAGGGTATGATGGAAATCGAGAAAGGAACATCTGCAATGTCGGCATCCGTCACGCCAACGAAATCATCAACCGTTGCGAGGTAATGTTGAGAAAGGCGGCGTGAAACTCACAGATTTTTTGGAATAAAACACGCCCATACTCAGCGGAAAGAGCAAAAAAAAATACAGATTCCGCTGAGTCTTAATTAATTAAAACATCGAAAAGCACGAAAAGCACGAAAAAAAGGTAAGCCGATAAAAACAGCAGGGTTACGACTTAGGAAGATTGAAGTTGGGTTAAGGAAACAGCAGATGAAGTGCTTTTTTCACCACAATAAGATTTTTTTTCGCTTTTTTGTTGCATTATTAATAATTTGATGTATCTTTGCAACGTAGGTAGAACTCACAAAGGGTTTGTCCCGCGCCAAATAAAAGAAGGATGGCTCCTTTGCGGTCATCCTTCTTTTTTATCCCACAAACAAAACAATTCACTACTCCAAAGATAATACACATTGGGCAATTCTTTCCAGGTTTCTTTTTTTAACCTGCTCCCAACCTCTCTTGTAATCGCTTCCTTTATCATTTCATGATGACTTCTGTTTTCAACAACAAAAATCACATTCTCTGCTTTTCTTCCATCTAAAAAAAGCTTTCTTATGGAGGCGACCTTTTGATACTCAGATTTTTTAATGTCCCAAGTTTGGCCATCAAAATAAATATCTGGATAACCTCTTGGTTCAGCACATCCCATCTTGAATTTTAACAAATCACGATACCTCTTCCCAGATATAACGATTTCATCAATTTTGGAAAACACGTTCTCAGGCAATCGATAAACATGTTTGCCTAAATCAGCTAATCTCAAACAAGCACAATACTCTGCTTCAATGCCAGAAACACTCATGTTATCTTTGTCTTTCAACACATGCGCCACCACATAACCACCAGTACTCCTACAAAACCATTGTTTTTCCCATTCCCTTTGTGACAAAGCTCCATATCTTTCCAAGTTGCTTCAATCAGAGAATTCCCAAATGCCGATTCCATTCAAAGTATTGTTTAGAAATAAATCGCAAAAATACATATTAATATTTTATAATATCCTTTTTATAAACGAATTTTTATTATTATTTTTGCAGTATCATTAATACATATAACATTAATACATATAACATTAATAAACTAAAACACAAGTAAAATGAAAGATTTCATCCTTGAACCCGTAGCGGATCCAGTCAGTGAAGCCCGCCGCTACGTTAAGAACGCAGAAGACTTATTAAGAAACCATGGTCAGCTCGATTTCGAGACCCAACTCTACCGCGACCGCAAATATGTGCGCATGGCGGGAAACACCCTATGGAACGGGGAACTGCTTATCGTGGATGCTATTTTCCATGTCAAAAACGGAACACGATTACATCCAGATGTAAATGATTACAAAAACAGCATAGGAAAACGCGACAAGAAACTGCTTGCGTTGTTCAATGCCGCATACGAAACGATGCATGTCACCCTAGGATACGATGGAAATCCTGACAAAGATGTTTGCAAAGCAGGACTTCGCCTCGCCAACGAGATCATCAACCGTTGCGAGGTAATGTTGAGAAAGACGGCATGAAACTTATCAAATTTTTTTTCGCTTTTTTGTTGCATTATTAAAAATTTGATGTATCTTTGCAGCGTAGGTCGAGCCATTGAAAATGGCTTTTCCTGCCCCAGCCCAGGCAGAGCTACATCTGCCTATTTTTGTTTCTTCCAAAAACTGAATAAGCTAAGTTGTTTTAGACAATACAAATTGGGCAGCTCCATCCAACTGCCATCTTTTAGCTTTCTTCCAAACTCTCTCTCCATAGCAATTCCTATCGCCTTTATTTCTTCATCACCAGCTCCAACAAAGATAACATTATTCGCTTTCCTTCCATCTTTGATCAGCTGTCTAATGGTATCAATATTTTCGGTCTCAGTTTCTTTGAAATCCCAAGTCATCCCGTCAAAGTAAACATCCGGGTATCCTCTCGGCTTAGTTTCACCAACCTTGAACTTCAACAACTCACGATAAGGCATGCCGTCAATAACGACCTCATCAATCAAATAAGGAATGTTCTCCGGAAGTCTCAACACACGCTTGCCCATCTCAGCTAAACTCAAACAACCCTCCACCTCCGCCACGATACCTGAACGCCTCATATCATCAGCCGCTTTTAAGCGATGCGCCACCACAAAACCTCCAGTTTCATCAAAAAACCATTGCTTTACCCAAGCTCCATTTGTGAGTGCCTCATACTCCCTCCAAGAGGATTCGATCAAAGGATTCGTATATATTGCCGACATTAATATACATATTTTGAAATAAAATTCAAATATTCGTATTATCTATTACATCGAACTATTAAGCGATTGAAAAGAATTCAACAATTTAAACACGCCCATACTCAGCGGAAAGAGCCAAAAAAAATGACAGATTCCGCTGAGTATTAATTAATTAAAACATCGAAAAGCACGAAAAAAAGACATAGGGCCGCCACCGAGTGACAGCCCTACGACGCATGACAATTCTGACATGTAAATTATTAGTGGTTTTCCTTGGGATAATAGAACACCTTCGTCTGGTTCGAGTTATTCATGTAAATCAGTCCGCGACCTGGCATGAGCGTGGTCAGGGTGCCGTTCCACTGGCCATTCACGAAGGTGCTGTTGCCGCTCTGGCTCTTGATCATGTCGCCTTCTTCAGGAACCAAGCCTGCCAGAGCATCCACCAGCGGCATCGGGTTCTCCAGCAGGTAGCTGATCCAGTTCCAGCCTGGGGTGAGCTCGATAGGCACCCCAGTTGGGGGAATGACGGTGGTAAAACTCATGATATAGGGGTTCCCGAGACTGCCATAGCCTTCCTCCGTGAGAACTGCCTCAGCCACTTCAAGGCCTTCCAGTTCCAGCTCCTGACCATGGTCATAGAGCTTGAAGGTAATCACATCACCCGTGTTGCCATACACAGGAAGCTGATAAAGATAGCGGTCGGTGGGCGGGAAATACGCCGCGAAGGCGCTGCCACGGCATTCGTCAGCGCAAAAGGCGCCAATCTCCAAGGTGGTGGAGGCCTGTTCCTCGCCATCCAGCTGGACGACGACGATCATGGCCATATAATCCTCGTAAGGATCCGTGTTGGGAGTCCAATGGTTCTGGGCAAATGCCGTCCCGCACAGCAGGACGAGCAATGATAACATTAGTTTTTTCATGGGTATCGTTTCTTTTTATTTGACAATGAGTTTTTCCACCGATAAAGTCTGTTGATCTTTAAGGATTCTTACCGTATAGACCCCCGGCACGAGGTCGCAATCCCAGGCGGTGTTCACACCGGCAAGTTTCACGGTTTTGAGGGTCACGCCAAGCTGGTTGACAACCTCCATCACCACGCCTTCCTGGACATTCTCCACAAAGACGCGTTCGCCTCTGCCCACCGGGTTCGGGAACAGCAGCGGACGTGTTGCCGCCAATGCCGTTGACTTGAACCTCACGGGGTAGCGTTCGTGTTGGTTGCCCAGCACGGCATCCGCTTCGAAGGCAACGCCTTCCTCCGCCTCGTAGGTCAGACCCGTTTCCTCGTCATACAGGCGGAAGGTCACCGCGTCGTTGGCCTCGCCCAACACGGTGAGGAAGGCCACATCACCATGCAGTGGTTCCACATACATCAGCTTCACGCTGCCGCGGCACATACCACCGACGAAGGCGGCTAATTCATAACGCTCACCACTCAGCTCCATGCCGTCGAGCGACACGGTGGCCATGACGCTCATGTTGTCGCGGCAGCCAAGGCCGTGATTCTCGAAATGCGTCTTGTTGGCAGCTCTCGTTGTATGTCCTGCATCCTTTGACGGAGCCGGGTACACCAGCGACTGGTTGGCGCTGCCTTTCGAGTTGTACTTGTAGCCTTGTCCGGGCTCGAGGGTCTCCAGCAGGCCATACCATCCCCAGTTGGGGAAGTAGCTCGAGAAGCCCGTGTGTGACTTCACCATGTCGTCCTCGTTGGGTGACAGTGAGGACATGGCTTGTTCGAGGCTCATCTCCGTGTCGCAGGGATAGCCGATCCAGTTCCAGCCCGGTTTGATGGTGGCGGGATGCTGGCTGGCTTGCGCTTGCTGGCCTTGCATGCTCACCTCGCAGGCTTGGCTGGTCTTGATTTCGTACATCTGGCTGTTGTCGATGGCGGTGAGGCCGCCCCACCAGTAGGAGCCGTCGTAGTTCTCCACCATGAGGCCGGAGCGCGACTTGATGAGGAGACCGTTGCTGCCGAGTGACGCCTCCAGTTGTTCGAGGCCGTTGATGCCGTCTTGTTCGATATAGGTGGAATACCAGTTCCAGCCATTGCCCAGAGCGGTAGTCTGTACACGGTCGAAGACAGCGGTCAGGTGTCTGGCACCCTCAACGATGAAGGTGTATGCTTCATCGGTAGAGACCACTGTGCCTAAATCAATTTCGTCAATCAAAATTGCCCATTGTTCAGTACAGTTAAAGTGGCGAATGGCAACATAACCCGTCTGTCCTGCGAAAGCACTCAGGTCAACAATGTATTGATACCAATTACCCTGTCTGTTATTCTTCTCACGAGGTACCCGGTATGGTTCAGCATCCTTCGCTGTCATCGTCCATTCTTTGAGCATGGTGAAATCAGCAGGATTGGTGTTTCCTGAGGTAGAGACAGCAACGCCAAAGTGATCTGCAGCCCATGACGAGCTATGAGCAGAAGCCCAGAAAGAAATTTGACCACCAAGTTCAATCTGCGGAGAGACAAGATAGTTGTCAGGAGTCAAAGCACCAGAAGAATAGCTTTGTGAAAGCACACCTTCGCTGGAATTGTGTCCACCATCGCCGGGGTACACCTCACTAATCATCATCCAGTTATAACCATCACCATCGGCATCAATCGTGGTCCAGCCTTGCAAGCCTGTTTCAAAGTCGAACAGATTTTTCCAGCTATTAAAGGCATAGCCTTCATTTGCTGTGGCGGTGAGGGTAGCGGTGGTTCCCGGGAAATACAATCCGGCTCCACTTACGGTTCCCGCGTTCAAAGGATAGACTGACGTGGCGATGGTTACAGGAGAGATGAAGTTGATCACCTGCGGATTGGCAAGGGAGCCATAGCCACTATCATTGATGGTAAGTTGTGTTTCTGACGACAAGTCAAGTTCTTGCTGTTGCGCATGGTCATAGAGCTTGAAGGTGATGATATCGCCGTTGTTGCCGAATACTGGCAGTTGGTAGAGATAGCGTTGTGTCGGCGGGAAGTAGGCAGCCATGGTAGTGCCCCGGCACTCGTCGCCGCAGAAGGCACCCAGCTCAAGGGCCGTAGAGTTCTGTTCCACGCCGTCGATTTGCACCACGCCAATCACGGCCATGAAGTCCTCGTAGGCAGAGCTCTCAGGAGACCAATGGAGAGGACTGAAGTTCGCCACAAGCCTTCTGTTCCTTGTCACTTCGAAGAGATAAGTAGGATTCGTGGAGACCACCTCGCCGTTTTCTGTCCAGTTGACGAAGGCATAGCCCGCCGAGGCCGTCGCCGTGAGCGTGCATTCGGCGCCCGCCTGATAGGCGCCGGCACCGCTCACCGCGCCGCCCTCCGCGGGGCTGGGGCTGGCGTTGATGCCAAAGGAATAATTCTCCACGGCGCGCACAAGACGCACTGACTGCCCATAATAACGGTAGTCGAAGTTGCTCGCACCG
>JAEEGF012081130.1_pt1 | contig 41841 bp, 34 predicted proteins | sample 9134171 | NCBI WGS metagenome assembly JAEEGF01 (sample SAMN16246542, study PRJNA631951) | gut metagenome | biome: gut microbiome; feature: rumen; material: AP-attached | host: Bos | place: Iran: Karaj | collected 2018-10 | reverse complement strand
TGGGCGTTTTGCCGTCGAAATAGAGGGCGCGGTTACAGTCCCGCTGCCGGGGGCTCGTGTGGGTGAGGGCCTCCTGCACTTCCTGTTCCAGTTCGGCCAGCAGCAGCGCCTGCTCCGGTTCTGTTTCCCGGCTGGCGGGAAGAGGCCGCCCATAACCGGTCTCTTCCTCCTTTCCGGCTTCACTGCCGGCTGCGCTGTCCGGCACTTCATTCTCGAAACGCTCGCGCTCTTTACGGGTCTCGCTGATCAGGGCGCAGCGGATGACCTTGTACAGCAGGTTGGGGAAGGTTTCTTCCGCCACCTCGCCCTTAAAGCCCGCGATAAATTTCATCAGGGCCAGCCAGGCGATGCCGCGAATCTCATCCCGGCCCAGCCTGCGTTCCAGCACATGTACACGGAAAAAGGTGCGTATGATGGGTTCCGCGCAGAAACAGAAACGTTCCATGGCTTTTTTATCTCCGGCCTGCGCGTCCCGCAGCAGTTTTTCCCAGGGAATCCGTTCCCTGTCGAATATAAAATGTTCCATTACTCTTTGCGTCCTTTCATATACTTTTTTAATTCAGATTTGTCCTCGCGAAGACTGGAAAATCGTAGCATAAAAAACAGTGAAAAACAACACACCGCACGGGTTTAAAATATGTGGAGCACGTGTGGTAAACTGGTTGTAAACCGGGTAAAAATGATTGCGAAGTATACGTGAAAACGGATAAAAAACGGATAGGGATGGGGCGGCGTGTTTTTTAATAAAAAAATTCCGTCAAAAGCTTGCGCAAGTGCCGGTAATGAGTTATAATCTGTAATCGTGTTGTGCTTGCTTGTACAGGCAGACCGTGCGGATTTTTTAATGGAAAAAACGATTTTGCAATAATCGGTGCCGTTCCTTCTGGTGGCTTTATTGTGTATGGAAACAGAAACGGCGGTTTATGGCAAATTACTATATGCGAAGCAGTTATTTTATTAATTACGAAGGCATGAAAGAGTTCGGCCGGTGGCTGGCCGAACAACGAAAAGCAAGATTTTGGTCGCAAAGTGTGCTGGCTGAAAAATTGGACGTAAGCCAGAACAGTGTGTCCCGGTGGGAAACCGGCGAAGCGTTTCCTTCCCAAAGCCACTTGCAAAAAATAGCGGAACTGTTCGGTGTGACGCCGGATGACATCCTGCGGATTGCGAGGCAGGAGTCACTCACGAAACCGGAACCGGCGGGGTATTGCATTGCGGAAACCAATTCAAAGCCGGATCCGGACAGTAAGACGCCGGAAGACAGAATTCGCAGACTTGAAGCGGAACTCAGACTTTTGCAGACCGAGAATACGACGCTGAAAGAAAGAAAACATGAGCTTGAGGCGGAACTCGGTTTCGTGCGGGCTGATAATTTGAAGCTAAAGGTTACTAACCGGCAACTGAAAGCTGCCGTGCAGCAGTTCATCGATTAATTTCTACTCAAAGGGAGGGGTCAGGTAAATTTGCTCTTATAAAACCACCGTTGTTTCATTCCATACCGTCCAATACGTAACTGTACCATTAATAAATACCGGCGCAACACAAGATGCCGCAGCGATTTTTCATAAGATCGCTGCGGTGTTTTTATTCTTATGCCACTGTAACATTTTATCGCTTTTTTGCAGGCAATAACTATGACGCACTGATGCTTATGAAATGGACCGGAGGATTGTAAAAGCTGCTGATCATTCCGGAAATGTGGTATAATATACGAAACAGACCTGCCCTGTAAAAGGTAATCCAAGGAGGTGCCGTCATGAATATCAGGAAGCTTTTTATGTCAGCAATGGTTTTAGCCATGACGCTGGAAACAACGGTTTGCTTTGCGCAGATATACAAAAGCGAATTGAACATTGCCGGAATTTATTATGGGCAGCCGTTATCGGAAGTGGTTCGCCTGTATGGACAACCGGTGTGGCGAAAACCCAATTTTATTAAATTTTCGTACGGCTCGGTTAATATTTTTATTACACCTTCCGAGTCGCAAACAACCGTCAGCGCAGCAAGCGTTACCGGCGGAAATCCTGACCTTAAGACTAACGCGGGAATCGGCACCGGCGCTACATTAGACGATTTAAAAGCTGCATACGGCGAGCCGGATGAAATGTCATCTGCAGGGGCAACCTACGTAACTGATTTATCGGACGGATACCAATATATGTTGAACTTTTCAATAGGCGATTACACTAATAATAAAGTTTTTCATATGTTCTTCCGGAGACGGGAAAAAAAGGAAGCTTACATAAAACCAAACCCAAGGCCGGGAAAAGAGGAGAGAAAATCCAAAAGCACCATCCCGGATTACGTCAGGGAAATTCCCGAGTCCGAATTGAACATTGGCGGAATCGTGCCCGGCCAGGACATAGATTATGTGGAACAGGTCTATAACAAGCCCGGAAAGATTGACGACCAGGGCTTTTTCAAAATTTACAATTATAATGACACGTTTGTCGTCAAAGCCAAAATGAACAACGGGTTCAAAGTCACGTCTGTCGCCATCTATGAAAAAGGACTTGCCACGCCCGGCGGGTTAACCGTGGGTATGCCGTATGAGGACGTGGTGAAGAAATTCAAAAGAGTAAACCCGGTTAAGTTCAAAGGCGAAGGCGTTGAAGCAAAGCTTAAAGGCTGTATGGATTATACATATTTCTGCGGAAAGAAGCAGATGGTATTCCTTGTAGATAAAAAAGATATAGTGCGAGGCATCCGCGTCGAAGAGCTTGACGAGCAAAAGTTCATCGAAGCGAAACGGAAAAAAACAATTTAAATTCAGCTTCCGAACCAACTCTCACAACTTAACAGTTTCGGTAAAGACCGTCGTCCGACGGTCTTTTGTTATTTTAGGCGTTCCCAATACGCATTATAAAAATGAAATAAAAATTTTTAAAAAAAGTGGTTTCAAATTTTCGATTTTTGCGGATATAGAAGTGTAAGGGCAAAACGGGGAAACACGGACGGAGCCGTGTCTCCGGAACACGCAGCGCAAAATAATAATATCCGCGCTGCCGTAAAAAAGAAAAGGAGTGATTGTTCATGTTAGTTGAAAACCCTACACACATTACCGAAGCAAAAATCAAACGGATGGCGAAGCAGGCGAAAGGCAGGATCACCACTATCTACCTGCACTGGACCGCCGGTCATTACGGCCAGGTGTTTGACGATTATCACCTGTGCATCGACAGGGACGGAACGGTGTACGTGACCTGCGATGACTTCTGGGAGCGCAAGTCCCACACCTGGCAGCGGAACACCGGCACCATCGGCATCGCCCTGTGCTGCGGGCACGACGCGGAATGCGAACTGCCCACGGCGATCTGCGCGAAGGCAGCCTGGAGCGCCACGGAACCCGGTGAGTACTGCGACCCCTACCAGGCCATGATAGACCTGGGCAGCGAACCGCCCACGGCCAAACAGATCGACGCGCTGGGAAAAATCGTGGCCATCCTCTGCAATGAGCTGGGCCTTCCCAACAGTTCCGACCGGGTGATGACCCATTGCGAAATCGCCTTCCGGGACGGCTACGGCCCCGGCAGCGGGGATCCGGAAACGAAATGGGACCTGTGGTTCCTGCCGGACGACGCCCGGGAGGGTAAACTGTACCCCGGAGGCTGCCTGATCCGGGGCAAGGCGGCGTACTACCTGTGGGGCATGAAGCACCGGAAGAAGGCAGCGTAGTGTCCGGCGGGCGTGCCATGCGGCATGCGGCAGAATCGTAGGGCCTGCAGATGTAAGCCGCGGACGCAGTAAGTCCCACAAAGGAAACGGTCAGGCGGCAGTCCGCGCAGCTGCGCGGCAGCCTGCGAACCGTTTCACAAAAATCAAAATGGAAGGAGGTGAAACCGATGGCAGCAACCATGAATGTAATCAAACGAACCCTGAGCATTGCCATTGCCCGGGGGCAGGACGCGGACGGTAACGCGGTGACCAAGAGTTACACGTACTCCAACGTGAAGCCGGACGCGGAGCCTGCCAAGATCATGGCGGTGGGCAAGGCACTGGGCGGTCTGTTCGACAATGAGATCACCGACCTGGTGGTGGTGGAACGCTCTTCTTTGATTGAAGAGTAAGGGCCGGAAAAAGAAAAAGGGCGGGCAACCGGTACGGTCGTCCGCCAAAAACAGTAAATCGTTGAAAAAAATATTTAACAAACAGTGAGGACTAAACTATAGCGCAACATGCGCTGTTTGTCAAGAGTAAGGAGGAAAAAATATGAGTGCAGATACGGATCTGGATCTGGTGTTCCGGAACGCGGCGGGCAAAAAGGTGACCCTCAACATCGAGGAACCCAGGACCGGCGTAACGAAAGCGGAGATCGACTCCGCCATGCAGGTGGTGGTTGATAACAACATTTTCAACACCAGCGGCGGCGACATCGTGGACGCGGTGGAAGGCCGCCTGCGCACTGTCACCCTCGACGTTGTGAAAGAATGACGCAAGGAGGCCGCGACATGGATGCCACGGAAGTATTCAGCTTTATTAAAGACTTCGGCTTTCCCGTGGTGCTGAGCTGGTTCCTGCTTGTGCGCATGGAAGACAGGCTGGCGGGCCTCACGGAAGTGATCGGGGAACTGAGCTGCAACATTGCCGCCATGCGGGGTGACGTTGCGAAAAAATGAAAAAGGCGCGCTGTCACCGACACTGTGCCGCAAATGAAAAAAACCGGACGTGAACAGCGTCCGGTTTTTTGTGCGCAAAAAACAAAATCCATGCTTCCCCACGTTGCGTCCGGGCTGGCATATTTTTAAATTGGTTTGCAGCGCAGTTTATGCACGAAAAAACACAAAACTTCTGCAACCAGCACAGACACTGGCCTGCAGCGTTTTTGTAAGTCCGTACAAATGGACAGGAAATTTTGTAAAATTAGAATAGGGGGTAGGGGGCACCTCGTTTTGTCGCCCGGGAAACGACCACTTTTTTTGTAAAATCTACTATACTGTAATCAGATAAACAAATCACCGGTAAGGGGGTAACAGTTATGACGAAAGAAGCAAAGAAGAACGGAAACAAAAATAACGGAGAGATATTCAGAGGAACGTTGAAATCCTTGCACCTAAATACGGAGCCCAGCCATTTCTTTTCAGACCCTGACCGCTTAGTGGAACTGGAACAACGTTTAACGATTACGGCAAAAGGCCGTGTCAGAATATCCGGAAAGTTTGGGCCAGTCTGGGTAAATGAAGATGAAAAACCGGAAACAGTAATTCAGGAACTGACAATTTCCACTACGGATACAGAGAAAATTTTTGACAGGATCAGTCGGTATTTTGCGAAAGAACACGAAACATACGTTGTGTGCGATGGAGGAACCTGGGACTTAATACTGACGAACACGGAAGGAGAGGTATTTCGTTTTGGCGGGTTTAGCAGATATGACCATGATTCCGAATTAAGCAAGATATCGAAACTGATCAGGAAAATTGCAGGGCTGAAGTGCATCATGGGGTTTGATGAAAATACCGAAACCGTATTGACACCGGAAGAACTGAAATGTATGAAATTTCTGGAAGATTGTGGCATATATACGGGGCAACAACTTGAAGGAATAGAAAAGGGTCTGATTAAAAATATTCGAATTGAAGAAGATAAAAACACGGGTGATAAACATATATGTTACTGTTTTCATGATGGCGGCGTTTACCGGGATATAAGTCTGGGTTCTACTCCTAACGGCGGTGATTACTCCGAAGCTTGTTTTTATGATAAAAAGTTTAAACGAACAAGCAGGGAAAAAGCGTTTTGGATTGACATTCACGAAAAACGGTTTGATGGGGAAATAGTCGGAACTACCCAGGGATTATGTAAATGACGGAACGCAGACGGAACCGGGGAATAGAAACGGAAAATTGTCCGGCTTAACCGTCCGTTCGTTTTTGCAATCATGCACAAGGAAACGGAACTGCCGGTGTTTATCGGTATAGTAAACCATATTGACGGGAACGGGATTGAAGAATATCAGAAAACCAACCCCGCAAAATGGATTACCGTTCCAATAGAGGAAATGAGCATCATATATAGAATTCTTAACGAAGGGTTGCCGGATGGACAAGGAAATACAATTGCAGAATTGAAAAATAGAGTAATCACAGGTAGACCCAGTCATGAGAGCATTGTTTATTATGAAATATTACGCAATGGTTTATTTACGAGGAAAAACAAATGTCTAAAATTTATTCCGGAATCATGGGCCTGGTAGTTGGCGACGCCCTGGGCGTGCCGGTAGAATTTAATAAGCGCGACTCATTTAAAGTGACCGATATGATCGGTTACGGCACCTACAATCTGCCGCCGGGCACCTGGTCCGACGACAGTTCCATGACACTGGCGACAGTGGAAAGCATTGCCAGACTCGGACGCATAAGCACCGATGACATCATGCAGAACTTTTACCGCTGGACTGATGAAAACGCGTTTACTCCTTATGGGAAATTGTTTGATATAGGGTACGCCACCCAGGAGGCGATTTATCGTTATGCGTGTGGCACGCCTGCCAGGAAATGCGGCGGCAAAGGAGAGCGGGATAACGGAAACGGTTCCCTGATGCGCATTCTGCCGCTGGCGTTTACGGACTGCCGTTACCAAATGGTAAACGCGGTGAGCGGTCTGACCCATGCGCACGAGATCTCTTTGGAAGCCTGCCGCATTTATATTTCCGTGGCAAGAAAACTGTTGCGGGGCAAACCGTTAGCCAACATTGTACAAACGATTAAACCGGAGCTGCCGGTGTATGTGCGGTTGCCGAAACTGGATACCCTGCAGCGGGATGAAATCAAAAGCAGCGGTTATGTGGTGGACACGCTGGAAGCCGCGTTGTGGTGCAATCTGAAAAGCAACAGCTACCGGGAATGCGTGTTACTGGCGGTGAATCTGGGCAGAGACACAGATACCGTAGCTGCCATTGCCGGAGGACTGGCAGGAATCAGTTACGGCATTGGCGGAGAGCAAGGCATCCCGGAAAAATGGATCAATCAGATAGCCAGAAAAGAATGGATTCAGGAACTGTGCGGGAAGTTTGAACAGAGCTTGCAAAAAGAGTTTTAAGATGTATAAGGAGAATACTGTCATGAAAGACGAACTCTCAAAACCCTGGAACGCCGAACAATGGTTGACAGAATTCAAAAAGCCGGACTGCGATTACCATATGTTGCGCAGACAGGTTTATGCCTATACCGTGCAGGCAGTCATGGAAGGGTCCTATGATATTTTGCAGACAGATCCGGAAACGGATGAAACAAGGAAAATAACCGTTACCTTGCCACTGGATCCCGATATTGCGAAAAACACAAAGATGTATCGCAGCGAACAGACCCCCCCGGTCCTGAACCGCTATGAGAAAACAGAATATAGAGTTTTGGCGCAGGACTGCCTCGCTACTGCCAAAACCTTTGTGGAGCAAAAGGAAGGAAAAGTGGCAGTGCTGAACATGGCAAGCCGCAGCAACCCGGGCGGCGGCGTGTACGGCGGCGCAGGCGCGCAGGAAGAATATTGCTTCCGCTGCTCCGATTATTTCCGCTCTCTATATCAGTTTGTGGATTACGGAGCCGGGTACGGCGTGGCGCGGTCTCACAAAAGTTATCCCATGGAGCGGAACTACGGCGGTATTTATTCACCCAACGTTACGGTCTTCCGCGGCACGGAAGAGGAGGGATATCCCTTTATTGAAAAACCGTGGCAGGTCAACTTTATTGCTGTTGCGGGCATCAACAATCCTGACACGGTCACACTGGAGGATGGTCGGGAATGGCTGACGGAGCCGATGGCTGCCGGAACCAAAAACAAACTCCGCACCATTTTGAACATTGCGATTGACAACGAAATCGACATCCTTGTGTTAGGCGCGATCGGCTGCGGCGCATTTCATAATCCGCCTCATCATGTGGCGCTGCTGTTTAAGGAAATCTTTGCGGAACCGGCGTACCGGCATGCATTCAAAAAAGTAGTGTTTGCCATTAAGAAAGATCACAATTCCAGAAAAACGGAACTGGCAAGGGTTTTTGAAGAAGTATTCCACTTGAACCTTCAAGTTTCTGAAAGTGAAGATGTTGCCGATATAGTATCCCATTTTCAGGACAGCGAACTGGAAGGCCGGTATTTAGCTTTGTTCGATAAAGCCTGCCGCTGCTGCTCGCAGGATATGCTAATGTTCCTAAACAGAGAAAGGCTGAGGATTAAGAAAAAGTACAATGAGGAATTAAAAACGTTGTCTATGGAAATAGATACCGTGAAAGCGATCATTGAATCAGCGACCACGGAAGCGGATAAAAGGCGGAGCCTGAAAAAGTTGTACGAATTGGAAAGGGATTACGAACACACAATGAAATGCAGAGATGAGCGCACGAATACGGATGCTTTTATCGAAGCGGTAGTACATGACATTCGGTTTAAAAGAATCAAGTGGGCGGTTGAATTCGTTTGCCATGAAACCAGGGATCACGTTGATGATGTGCGGGTACTTCCTGTCATTAACCGGTGCCAGCCTGAATTTGGCGCGTTTGGGCCGTTATATTATTACAAGAACGATTTTTGTTACGTAAGAAAAGATTCGTCTTATTGGTTTTCGTTGAAAGAAAATGAAGAAAGAGAGTTAAATACTTAAACACATATGTTATTGCTTTGATGGGAGAATACACAATTTCTAATCTAATTACGAACCAAGCTGAATGCGGACGGCTATGTATTAGGTGAGAATGTTGGCAATATAATGCGATGGTGTCAAAACGCATAAAAAACCGGAGTGCCCATTAAGGGTACTCCGTAAGATAACAGATTAAAAGGCAAATATCAAATCTGATCCAATTTGAATTTGTGAATTCCTAAATTACCACATTCAATATAAAGACCAAATTTTCCAAGTTTTGCGATTAAGGAAACGGTTTTGCATTTTGGACACATTTTTCCATAAGGGCCGCAGGTGGAAAAGTAATTATCTACTAATTGTTTTGTAACCAATTCCGTCTTTTTACATGTTGGGTAACCTGTACATGCCAAAAAGAATTTGCCACCGTTTCCTTTCTTTAATTGCATGGGTTTTCCGCACTTCGGGCACTTTACATTATCACGGACATAATTAACGAAAGATTTATCGGACGGTGGTGGAGGCATATGTCTCATTTTCAAAAAGTTGTAAAGTAAAGAAGCTGTGCGTGTACCTTCAAAGCGGATAACAGGCCTGTATTTTGTGAATAGTGGCTTGTTTTGAACAAGAAAATTCGCTTCAGATTCAGGTGCGCCAAACCAAACGATTTGTTTATCAATGACAGTAACAGCATCAGATAAAAATTTAACTTCATTAGCAAATGGTAAGAGTGGTGCGGGTATTTTTGATCTATCTATAACCCGGACAGTAACTTTGAGTTTTTTAGACATTGCCGCCTTAAGTGCAGCAGCCAAATCGTTTAAGAAAGGCGTGTCTTTGCATGTGCCGGGAATATCGATATTGATTGTTGCTTTTGCAGACAGAATGTCTTGCAGAAATTTTTTATTACCGGCTGCGATATCAAAAACTTTTGTAGTGGGATTAGGTGTTAGTTGTATAGGCTGTCTAATATCATTCCCATCCAAACCAACAAATTGGAACTCCTTTATAAATTTTGAAAACAGTAATGAAGCATTAAGATTTGCGTTTAACATGTAGTTAACATTTGTAACGCCGACAAATTTTCCTTTTGCACGAGTTAAGGCGACATTAAATAACCGATTTGCATAGTTTTTATCAGTTTCACTAATTAATCTGCCTGGAAATTTTGAAAAATAACACTCGACAGCGTCATAAAAAATCATATCTTTCTCAGAACCCTGAAATTCATGAACTGTAGCGCATTTAATTGGGTGAAGATTACTTGCCGCTTTTTGTGCATCTGTTGCCATCGCATGAAATAAACGGGACTGTGCGCGGTAAGGCGTTATGATTCCAATATCGTGTTTCGCAGCACCCTCCATAGCTAAATTAAAGGTTATAAGCGCGCTAAGGATATTTACCTTTGAATCGTCAATCGTCTTGATGCACGTTGACATCATATAAGAAAGATTCACCATTGCAAGCGCCTTGCCATAAATGGGGTTTTGATTTGTGATAGAAGAACGCGCGGCTGCTACTTGCGGATCTGTATTCAACAGGTTGTGGTACATATATTTGCTGGTAAAATTGGCAATGTCCGGGTGCATACGGTATTGCGTATTTAAGAGACAAAGCCATTTATGATTACATTTTTTGTTAACTGCATCCACTATACCACAGAATTCAAAAATATCCTTGCTAAGCAGTTTAGAGTTGTCCTGAACTACAGGTGGCAATTGGTTAAAATCGCCGATACAGACAAAGTGTTTTAGGGCAAGACCAGCAGCAAATATAATCTGTGGAATGTAAGCCATACTTGCTTCATCAAAGATGACAACGTCGAATTTTTGCTTGTAGATAGCAGAATCGACCATTGCTTTTGCTACCGTTGTCGCAATAAACTGGGCATGCGTCATAAAACGAATCTCTTCGTCAGCTATTAAACCTTTTAACCCTTTTATACGCTTACTAACTTGTATAAAACGTTCACTGGTACGACTTAGCGCTTTCTTTTCTTTTGTTAGTTTGGAAATTTCATTTTGCAGATCTTTTCTTGTGCGGATAGCAAGTTGGTAAGAGGTTAAACCTGGATGATTGACCACTTCTTCCTGTAGGGCATCACCATACCTTATGATCTTACCAACAGGTAATGAAGAGTTAAGCTGGTAAAGTTTCCAAACGGCATTATCAACTGCAATGCGCGTATGGGAGAGCATGAGAACGCGATGATTTTGTTCTATGTGTTTTAAAGCTATTTGTGCTAATACTGTTGTTTTTCCTGTGCCCGGCGGCCCCCAGATGAAAGTGAGTGGCTGTGTATCTGCCATGTGAATTGCGGTGGGCTGTCCAATTGGTAATGTATTATTATCTCCATCAATTTGCGCCCGGCCGTCACAAATCAAAGACTGAACGATTGGCTGGGTCGTATCAATATGACCGAAACGGTCATTTAGCGATTTATAAATCAGCCATGTTTCAGTTGAAAATTCCAAGGAGCTAACGTAAGAACCTAAATCAACATCGCTTTTTAAAATGATTAGGTTTTCATCACAATCGATAATGGAACCTTTTGTATAATTTTTATCATCATTCCAGATTCTTATATCAGTTCCGCCTGGAAAACTGAGTTCTTCGTCTGTCTCAAAAACATAAGTAAAAGAACTGGTAAAGGTCTGAACGCGCTGTCCTTCATAAACTTGGTAACGTTTGCCGCCATTTTTACAGATGTACTGAAATTGGTCATTTAAAGCACAGTTATATTCATTAAAAAAAGAAGCGATTTTGCTTGCGCGGTATCCAGAATCTATAATTGTTTGGTCGGTAAATTTTATAATAGAGTTATTAAAAGTGTCTGGATATAAAAACGGTTTTTCTTCACCATTATTTTGAAATCTGATATAAACAGTTTTACTTTTTTCATCATAATTCGTAATTATGCCCAAACCGTATTTCTTGTGTTCCACACTTTTATTAAGCAGATTCATTTGCACAGCTCCTTTACCGGATTGATGTTTATATAATTATTATAGCACTGTTAAGATAAGAATTATTAAAAACAATGGCAGTTTAATTAAAATTGGAGTACCCATTCAGGGCACTCCGTAAAAAGGTGTAGGAGCTTATGCTCCAGAAAGAGGTTTATGACTAAATATATTATAGCATTGTTAAATGAAAAGTGGTCGTTTGGGAAGCGACACACATTGATTCAGACTAGTATCTATTCTACTGCAGGTAGAAATATGATAAAAAATCAATATAAAACAGCACTCTTGATTATGTGTCAAGAGTGCTGTTACGCAAGTTTGTAAAGAATTATAGAAGTTCTTAATACTTAATTGAGTGTTTTATTTTTCGAGAAAACAATAAAACTGTTCAAAACCTTTCTGGATTGTAGTATAGTTTTCCCAAGGAATTTTTTTTAATATCGGATCCATCTTTTTGAAAATGTGTTCAGGTGAAATAATCCCAAAATATACAGCAAGTGGCGCTTTAATGCAATCTCTTCTTTTGTTCAAATATTTATTTTCTAGCTTGTGTTGGTTTCCAATTAATTTTTTCACGAATTTTATAGCCTGTTCAGCGACATACTTATCTGCTTGACTTTGTTCCTTTAAAGCATTCAGTAAAAATGTTTCCAACGATCCGGTTCCATCAGTAGGTATATTTAAAGTCAGAAAGTTGATAGATTTAATCTCGTTAAACGAGCTTGTTTGCTTGCCTAAAAACCACTCATTTTCTTTAAACGATACTTTTTTCTCACATTTTTCAGTTATTATTTTTTTGATTCCACGCCAGATCTCTGTACTTTCTTCTTCACTGTCTTTATCAGACATAATAATTATCCGTTCATAGTAACAATCCGCGTCCATTTTGTTCTGAGTAAGGATATAGTTTAACCTTTCAGGCAATCGATTTCGACCACCAACGGCCCATATCACTAATTCATTTTCTATAGTTTTCTTTCCTTTTAAAGTAATTTGGGTATAGGAACAAATAATACCGTTCTGAGGAGAATTGTTAAATTTTTTAGTTTTTTCTTCATTGTAATGGTAATTATACATTCTTTGAAAATAGTAACTTAAAATAATTTGATCTGTTTCCCCCTCGCATAATATAATAGATTTCATTTACGCAACTCCAATCCGCTTTTCAGTGCACCAAGTGCTTCCAAGCCATCTAATGTGCGTTGTTTTACAATGGTCTTAAAGTTTCGTAAGGTTATTATGCGAACACTATCCTTTAAAAACTCTGGATCTTCTTTTCCTAGACCGTTTAAGAATGTCTTTAAGAATTCTTCGTTATGAGTGGTAATAAAAATTTGATTATTATATTTTTTTGCATAATGTTTTAAATTTGTAGAAAAACCATTTTGTGCTTCGTGATGGAAAGTAACATCAGATTCTTCAATACAATGTATCGCATTTGGATAAGCAATCATATATCCTAATAAGTTAAACCAACGTTGCACACCATCACCCAATGTGTATAAAGGATAACGAGTACCATTTGTAAGTCTAAAACTAATAGGTGCTTGTGAACCATCCGGATAAGGAATATTATCGATACTTTTAATATTTAGTCCGTTAAATGCCTGATTGATTTCTTTAATAAAATTATCTAGAACGTTTTGTGACATTAAATGTGAATATACTTTGAGAAATTCTGATATATTACGATAGGATATAATATCATGCATTATCGCAGGCATAAAAGGTTTTTCATTGGAAAATTGATTGAATTGCATAGGGAATAGCAGCTTAAATTCTTTTTTTTCTTTTCCTGAAGAAATTACCCAATTTCCTAAATACTGTGCGGTAATGTCCATCATTAGCTGACTTCCAGAAGCAGGCTGAAATGGCATCGGTATTTTTTGATGAATTACAGATGTATCATTCACAATAATTTTAGCATTTGGTAAGAAAGTTGAAAGTAATTGTCCTGGCTCAAATGAATGGATAAACTCTTTTTCCAATACTTTATTTTTTTCGTCAATGACCTTGCCTTTAAAAGAGAAAGTTAGGTCATTTTTATTGTAATAATTATGAAAAGTATTTAAAACTAATTCTGCTAACTGGTAAGTGCTTAACCCTTGTGCTTGATATCGCAATCTGTCAATAATTGATAAATTTAACATTGATGAAAAGTAATATCCACAGGCAAAGCCCATTATTGCTTCTAATATGGAAGTCTTACCAACATTATTAACGCCTAAAAAGATATTAAACTGTTGTAAATTATCAAATGTCATATGTTGATATTTTTTAAAATTATTAATTGTTAATGTTTTTATCATTTCGAAACACACCTTCCTATGTTTTATAATATGCGAGAACTAAATATATCAATATTATAACACAAAGAGTAATAAGAACCCATACAAAATTGAATAATGTTTTTAATATAAGACTAACAATTTAATTAACACAGAGCAATGAAACAATGATATAATAAAATGATATAGTAAATATGAAAAAAGTTTGTTTAAGTGTGTGTTAAGGAGTACCAATGAAACGTAAACCTTACAGTGCGGGAGCTGTTAAATTTGGTTTTTGGTTTTCCGAATTCAGGACGTTTGTTACATTACTTACGGAGGGCCGAACTTTTGACGAAATCAAAAAAATTAACACGGAAGATAACATCTTTAATGCATCTACGCCGGCACGGGCAAAGCAAATCTATTCTACTGTTTCGGCGCGAATCAAAACTATTGATCCAAGCTTTTATAAATTGTTTTTTGAAGCTGATGTAAGAACGCAGAAGCTATATGCACTAGTTGCTGTTCTGGCACATGATACATTATTTTTTGAATTTGTCTATGAAGTTATCCGCGAGAAACTGATTATTGGGAGTGATGAACTTCTAAGTAGCGATTTACGTGTTTTTTTCAAAAACAAGCAGTTACAGGACGATACGGTTGCAAAATGGCAAGATTACACTTTGACCCGTTTGGGAAATGCTTATCAGACCATGTTATATGAAGCTGGCGTGCTCAGTGCTTCCGATGGTAAGCGGATGCGGAAGATATACCGTCCTATTCTGGATGTAAGCATGGAAAGCTGGCTAAAGGCTTATGACCTGGAACTAGTATATAAAGCGTTAAGCGGAGAGAGGTAACGACGTGGACTTAGCAAAAAATAGCTTGGATGAAAGGCTGGATTTATTGAAAGCTGCTATTGAGCAACCCAATTTACGGAAAAGTTCCGGCAAAGCTAACGAAGTGAATTATTGGGTCTTCGATTATGATCCTGCGGATGAGTTGATAGTAAGAGCCTACATAGAAGAACTGAAAGTTAAAGAGAACAACGGCAAAAAACCTTTTCAACTGGTTGTCTTTGACTTATATGACATCATTATGGATTACCTTGAATCCCGTAATTTTATAAAAAAGTGCAGCGACATTGAACAACGCAAGGGCATCGAACGTGTAGCCACAGCGATACAGAATTCCATTCGCATTACAGACAAAAACAATTATATCGTTAATTATATAGCAGCACACATGCCAGACAACGCAATCGTGTTTTTGACCGGCATCGGTAAATGTTTTCCCATACTACAGGCTCCGGAAGTTTTTAATATGGTTCTGTATAACATGCCATCCGAGTATTCTACGACACCAATGATATTGTTTTACCCTGGCATATATACGGAACAGGAATTAATCATATTCAACGAACTGAAAGAAAATAATTATTACCGTGCATTCCGTATTGTAAGGTAAGTGTATATATACGTGTGTTTACAGCCGATTAATTATTATTGAACCAACGCAGAAATGGAGAGTTAACCATGCAGATTAAAGAGATGTTTGTAAAACCAATTGATCGTGAATTGCAAGGTGTTATTTTTGCAGGGCAGGATGCAAACGCTAACGTTAAGCAGGAACTGGAAGAATATGTGGTGACTGCTGAGCTGCAGAAACATTTTGCGGACTTTTACAAAGCCTACATGAAAGGCATTGAAGGCAAAACTCCTAAAATGGGCGTGTGGATTTCCGGCTTTTTTGGCAGTGGTAAATCACACTTCCTGAAAATTTTATCTTATCTGCTGGAAAACAAAGAAGTGGATGGCAAACGGGCCATTGACTATTTCATTGATGATAACAAAATTAAATCCAATACCGTTGTGGAGCAGATGAAAAAAGCGGCTGCGGTTCCTTCGGATGTCATATTGTTCAATATTGATGCGAAAGGGAAAGCAAACGGTGAACAGAAAAAAGACACCATCATCAATGTTTTTTTGCGCGTGTTCAACGAGATGCAAGGCTTTTGCGGAAGTATGCCAGCCCTTGCGGATTTTGAAAGGAAATTGACGGAAGAGAATAAATACGAAGAATTCAAAGCTAATTACAAAGCTGCCACTGGGGAAGAATGGGAAAACGCGAGAAACGATTTTGATTTTATTCAGGATGACTTTGTTGATGTTTTAGTCGGCATGAAACGCTTCACTGAAGCTGCTGCCCGTAATCTGTGTGAACGTGTTGTGTCACCCTATGAAATCAGTATTGAAGACTTCGCACTGCGCATCAAGAAGTACCTGCTTCAGAAGGGAACAAATCATCATATTATCTTTTTGGTGGATGAGGCAGGCCAATACATTGGCGATAACTCCCAGATGATGCTGAACCTGCAGACTGTAACCGAAGAACTAGGCATGAAATGCGAAGGCAAAGCTTGGGTTATCGTTACCAGTCAGCAGGACATCGACAGCGTTACCAAAGTCAAAGGTAATGATTTTTCAAAGATTCAGGGCAGGTTCGATACACGTTTGGCACTTTCTTCAGCCAACGTGGATGACATTATCAAAAAGAGAATACTGGAAAAGAAAGAAAATGCGGCCAACCTGTTAAAAGGCGTTTACGAAAAAGAAAAGACCGTTATTAAAAACCTAATCATGTTCAATGATCCGGTGCAGAAGAAGCTGTATGATAACACAGATAATTTTGCGGCTCTGTATCCTTTTGTGAACTACCAGTTTATGCTGCTGTCTCACGTATTAACATCCGTCCGTGAACATGGCGCAGCCGGAAAACATCTGGCAGGCGGCGAGCGGTCCATGCTGGCCATGTTTAAAGAAGCGGCTATGGCTTGCATGTATGAGGAGGAAGGCGTCATTGTGCCTTTCCATTATTTCTATGATGCCATGGAAAATTTCCTTGACCACAGCCATCGCAGTGTCATTATTCAGGCTTACAGCAATGATTTCATTAATCCGCAGAAGAAGATGCAGGGTGAAGACGTATTTGAAATAAATGTGCTGAAAACGTTGTTTATGATTAAGTACGTTAATAAGATTACAGCAACATTAGATAACATTACCAGCCTGATGGTTTCCAATGTAAATGATGATCGTATCGAACTGAAGGCTAAAGTTGAAGCTGCATTGAAAGTATTGATGCATCAGATGCTTGTTCAGAAAAACGCCGACATTTATATCTTCCTTACTAACGAAGAACAGGAAATCAACCGTGAAATCAATTCGGAAATAGTGGGAACAGATGAACTGAACCACAAAGTTTCAGAGTTGCTATTTGAAGACTTGCTGAGAGACAATCGGTATCGCTATCCGGAATTTAATGGGCGCTACACCTTTGCCTTTAACCAGTTTGTAGATGACAGACCTTATAAAACAAATCAGAATCATAATATCGGCTTGCGGATTCTGACTTCCTACTATGACGGACCTGTTGATGAACAAAGTCTGCGAATGAAATCCGGGCAGGCTAACGAGGTCATTGTGGTATTGCAAGATAAACTGGGCTTTATGAATGAAATACAGACCTATCTGCAGATTGAAAAATTCTTGCGCCGGAGCACAGGAAATACCATTGTGGCCTATGAAAAGATACATACTTCAAAACGTACGGAAATGGCGGAACGGAGCAAGAACGCCCGTAGCTATCTGGAAGAGGCGTTGAAAGATGCGGATATTTATGTTAATGGTGACTTAGATAATACACGTTCCAAAGAAATCAGAAGCCGTATTAATGAAGCTCTGGGTAAGCTGGTTATACAGGTATATAATAAATTGCCTTATATCGACACTGCCATGGATGAGATTGAAGTCCGTAAAATGATTGTAGATGACCAGCAAATAAAATTATTGGATGATGGCGTATTTGCTAACAACAATGCATTAACCGATGTGAAGCTTTTTATTGGCAGAAACACGGCTGATCATAAGAAGACCAGTATGAAATCATTAAAAGATCGTTTCATGCAGGCACCTTATGGGTTTGTGGATGATGATATCCATTGGCTGGTAGCCGCTTTATTTAAACAAGGCGAAATTACTTTTACCATGAACAGCGCACCTGTCAGCTTATTGACCAAATCACATGTGGAAATCCTCAACTTTATTACAAAGAAATCATTTGTTGAAAAGCTGTTAATGGAACGGCGTATCAAGGTAAATGAAACAGAAAAGAAAGCAGTTAAACTCATACTGAAAGAACTTTTTAAAGATAATAACCCCAGTGATGATGAAGATGTATTGATGAATCAGTTCCGGAATCTTGCAACAAATAAGTTGCAGTTACTGTCTAACTTGGCTGTGTATTACGAAGCAAATGGACGTTATCCGGGCAAAGACATCGTAGAAAATGGAAGCAGCTTATTGAAAGATATTCTGCAAATTTCCGTGCCGGTTGAATTTTTTAAAAAAGCAAAGACCAAACAAGATAAATTTTTAGATTTAGCTGAGGATTTGATTCCTGTCCAAGACTTTTTTAAAGGCGACCAAAAAAAGATTTTTGATAATGCTTATGAAAAAATTAATATTTACGATGACAGTAAGGAATATATTGCCGATACTGAGTTAGAAAATATTGTTACAGAAATCAAAGGCATTTTACAGAAACCAAAACCATATTCAGACATTCCTAAACTGCCTTCACTGATTGATAAATATTTGAATAAGTACAATGAAATTCTGGAAAAAGAAGCGAAACCTGTTTTGTATTCTATTGAAGAATGCAAAAACCGGGTAATGGAAGAACTGGAGACAAAAGAATATAAAGCAATTAAAATAAACAATTACAGAACACGTTTTGATAGCCTTAAACAAGGCGCAGAAGCTTGCAACAACGTTTCCCGTTTACGTGGCTATGCAGATAAGGCCAGTGCGTTACGAGAAGCATTGTTGCAGGAAATGGCCAACGAAGATGCAAAACGTGCGACAGTCCAGCCGGAATCGGCAAAACCCGTAAAGCCAGGCATTAAGGTTGCACCTGTTATTCAGCCAAAGCCCAAAAAGATAAAAATAGTACGAATTAAAACGCTGGCAGGTACGTCTGTCTGGCGAGTTGAAAAAGAAGCAGATATCGATAAAGTAATCGATAACCTGCGGAATAAAATTAAAAACGAATTAAAAGATAACACTGTGTTACAGATTGAATTATAAAATCACAGTAAGGGAGCTTCGTAATGGATAAGACTGCTATTAAGAACTTTGCTATTTGGGCGCGTAAGAAATTAATTGGTGATATTTCGTACAAAGCAAGCCTCTTGGGGATTACACCTGATGGGATTCGTTTTGCCCTTCCGCAATCTACACGGGAAATAGAATTCTATGATATTGGGTTGCAGGAGCCTTATGCTATCAGTGGAAAGGAAATAGAGCAGCGGCGACATTTAGCAGAACTAATCAGGCAAAAAGAACAAAGCAGTGATTACGCAACTGCCTATAACAGTGTGATTGAAGAAGTGGCTTACACATGGTTCAATCGATTGATAGCTGTTCGCTTTATGGAAGTGAATGACTATCTGCCGTCTCACACACGGATTCTGTCTTCTGATAGTAAAAACAAATTGGAACCAGACATTGTAACTAATCCTTTTGATATAGAGTTAACGTTTACTGAGAAAGAAAAGGAACAGATTATCCAATGGCAGCATGAAAATGCAATGGATAGTCTGTTCATGTTGCTTTTTATAAAAGCCTGTAACGCTTTAAACGAGTTGTTACCACAACTGTTTGAAAAAACGGCAGATTATACAGAACTGTTATTGAATTTATCTGTAACAGATCGGGAAGGTGTAGTATATCGTCTAGTAAATGATATTCCTGAAGAAGACTTTGATGTGGAGCAGGGAGGACAAGTTGAGATTATCGGATGGCTCTATCAGTATTATAATGCGGAACTGAAAGATGAAACCTTTGCCTTGTTAAAGAAAAATGTCAAAGTCACTAAGGAACGGATTCCATCAGCTACTCAGTTGTTTACGCCGGACTGGATTGTCCGTTATATGGTGGAGAATTCTCTTGGGCGTCTTTGGTTAGACGGACATCCTAACGATGAATTGAAATATAACTGGAATTATTATTTAGAAGAAGCAGAACAGGAGACGGACGTTGAGGAACAGTTGAAAGAAATACGCAAGGAATATGCTTCACTCCACCCGGAAGAGATTCGTTGCATGGATCCTTGTATGGGAAGCGGGCATATTCTAGTATATATGTTCGACGTATTATTACAAATTTACGGTGCCTGTGGTTATGCTACGCAGGAAGCTGTTGCCAGCATAGTACAAAATAATTTGTGGGGATTGGATATTGACGAACGGGCAACACAATTAGCATACTTTGCCGTAATGATGAAAGCGCGGCAGTATGATCGCCGATTCTTAAGTCGCGGCATTGTACCCCATTTGTACGCCATTCATGAATCCAACGCTTTAGGTGGAACCTATGAATATGATATGGGTGATTTTCTGAATTCAAAGGAATATCAGGAAACACTTAACTATTTGTTGGATGCGTTTATTGATGCAAAAGAACTTGGTTCTATAATTCAACTAGAAAACAGGGATTACAAAGGATTAAAACGCGCTTGGAAATCTTCAGCAGAAGCCACAGCAAATACATTTAATTTGACACTGTGGCAATACGCTGTTGCGTCTGAAATACCATATTTAATAGATCAGGCAATTGTGTTAACACAGAAGTATCATATTGTTGTTACCAATCCTCCGTATATGAGTAATCGAGGAATGAGTAGCAAAACGCTAGAGTATGTTAAAGAACACTATTACAATGAAAAGAGCGATATGTTTTCAATTTTTACAAAGCAAAGTGATAATCTATGCTTAAATAATGGTTTTTATTCTCTTATTACACAACCTTCCATTCTTTTTTTAAGTTCATTTGAAAAACTAAGACGTGATATTACTGAAACAAAATGTATTGAAACAATTATCCACATGGGGAGAGGTATATTTGGAATTGACTTTGGCTCAACGTCTTTTGTGATAAGAAAATCAATGATTGTAAACATGAAAGGAAGATATTTCCGCTTACATGAAAGAACGTTTCAGTATATAGAACCAGATGACATTAAAAAGCTATACTTCATGGCTGCACGGGATAAAAATGCTGTATTTAACTTCTCAACTTATATTGCAAAAGATGGAATGGAAAACATTTCACAGAATAATGAAGATAATGAAACTACTAACGAGGAATTAAAGCTACATTTTGTTACGAACCAAAAGAATTTCCTGAGATTGCCAGGATGCCCGTTTGCTTATTGGGCAACAGACAAGATGATTGAAACATTTAGTTTTCGCAAAATTAAGGATATTGCTAATCCCAAGCAAGGAATGGCTACAGGTGATAATAACCGGTTTTTGAGAATGTGGAATGAGGTTTCTATTGATAGATGTGGATTTGGATATGAATCGCGAGAGGCAGCTCTTAGTAGTGGTAAAAAGTGGTTCCCGTACAATAAAGGTGGCGATTTCAGAAAGTGGTATGGTAATAATGAATACTTTGTTAATTGGGAAGCTGATGGTTATGAAATATGTAATTTCAAAGATGAAAAAGGAAAACTTCGTTCTCGCCCACAAAATGTTCAGTTTTATTTTTTGCCAAGCTTAACATGGTCTTTTGTGAGTTCTACGTCTTTTGGAGTACGATTTTCGCCAAAAGGTGCATTATTTGATATTGGAGGTTCTTCGGTATTTCCAAAAAAAGAAGATATGCTTTATCTTTTAGGCTTTCTTGGTTCAAAACTCAGCCTTGAATACATGAAAATACAAAATCCAACAATGAATTTTCAGGTAGGTAACGTTGCTAATCTACCCATTATAGAAAGTAAGAATAATCGTTGCACAATTGAAAATCTTGTAAAAGAAAGCATTAGTATTTCAAAAAATGATTGGGATTCTTTTGAAACTTCATGGGATTTTCAATCGCATCCTCTTACTCCGTTATCCTTTGAACTTAGGGAACAATTAGTTACAGGAATGCATTCGGATGAAAAAGGGAAATCCGTATCCCTACTTTCATACCTCTTTTATCAGTGGAAACAGGAATGTGAGCAACGTTTTAATCATTTAAAAGAGAATGAAGAAAAACTGAATCGTATTTTTATTGATATCTATGGTTTACAAGATGAACTTACCCCAAATGTAGAAGATAAGGACGTTACGGTTCGCAAGGCGGATCTACAGAGGGATATCCGCAGTCTGATTTCCTATGCTGTTGGGTGCATGTTTGGACGGTATTCTATTGATCGTAGCGGATTGGCATATGCTGGCGGGGAATGGGATTATGAAAGCTATACTACATTTAAACCGGATGAAGATAATGTAGTGCCCATTACTGATGAAGAATACTTTGACGATGATATCGTTGGTGTATTCTGCAAATGGCTGGCAACGGTTTATGGAAAAGATACATTAGAAGAAAATCTGGATTTCATTGCAAGGGCTTTGGGAAATTCTGGTAATACCAGCCGGGAGATTATCCGGAATTATTTCTTGAAAGATTTCTATAAGGACCATTGTAAGATATATCAGAAGCGACCCATTTATTGGCTGTTTGATAGTGGAAAACAGAATGGATTCAAAGCACTGATTTACTTGCATCGGTATAACAGAGATACTATCGGTAACATGCGGGCAGAGTACCTGCATCGCATGGAGCATGTGTATGAAAGCGAAATCAACCGCATGAATGCGCTGGCAGAACAGAGTGAAGTACAGCGTGAAGCAGCCAATGCGCGGAAACGGGCAGAAAAATTGCAGAAGCAACTGCAAGAATGCAGGGAATACGATGAAAAGGTTGGTCATTTGGCGGTTGACCGTATCGAACTGGATTTAGATGACGGTGTAAAAGTTAATTACGAAAAACTGCAGACTGACCGCAATGGAAACAAGTATCAAATTCTGGCAAAGATTTAAGATGTTTTACGTATAGGTTTGGTTATGAATTATAAGTATTGTCTTGTTATAGCTTTCGTAATTCTAATTATTGGGGGCTTTTTTTTAAAATTAAAAAGAGTAAATGATTTAGATAACCGTAGAACGATTGTAAATGATTTTAGAAACAAATTTATTGATTTAGCTAATCAACTTATGCAAAAAGGTTATTTTGATGCTGCACTGTATCGAGATTGTATTATGAACGTTGATAAAATACAGATAGAACTTGGAGCTTTGGGGATAGCAAGTTATATTAAGGATGGACTCCATGGTATTCAAGGGAACAATATTCCTATTCTAATCAATTACTTACCTGAATTAAGAAACTATTCCAATGAACTGCAGAATTGTATTGTTCGGGAACGTTTACTAAGAAATATTGAGTTGATTGATGATTTGTTGTTGCGGCACATTTCTAATCTTAATGATGCAATTGATAGTATTAAAACTACCGTTTTGAATCCATTTAGTTGTTTTGTTGAATCAATACGATGGCTTTTAGAATTGCCTATCTTTATTTTATCTTCATTTGGCATTATATCTGATACAGTAACTACAAGATTATATGGAAGTGTTTTTTTTAAAGTAATCAGCGGGCTTTTTTCATTAGTTGCGTTTGTTAGTGGTTTAATGACAATTGTCTTAGGCTGGGATAAGTTTATTGCAGTGATCGAAATATTAATAGCTAAAATATCATGATAAAGAGGTAACGATGGCAACATTAACGCTGAATCAGGTTACAGAAAAATTAAATAAAATGTTTCAAGGGGAAGGGAGACAGTTAGTGTTTTGGTACGATGCCAAAGCGGAGTTTGCGGAAGAAATAGACGGTCTGCAATTGCAAAATGCTAAGCTGTTGAAGCTGGAACCTCATGCGCAGTTCCAGACGAAGTATTTACTGGAACGACAGGATACACAGACCAATTATTTAATTTATGCGGCTTTTGCCAAGCCGGATGTGAAAGAAAATCATCTGGAAGATACATTGTTGTACTCGCAACGGTTTTACGCTGACCGGGCTTCTATTCTGACAAATTCATTTGGGATTGGCGAGAAGTTTACGAGTTTGCTGCAAAAACATATTAAGTTCTTTAACAGTACGGAGCGGTTATATAAGTTTGAAGCGCTGGATCGTGGCGAGTGGGATGAAGCAACTATCGTTCTCGGTATGATGAGCGTGTTATGCGGATTGCATAAGATTTCTTTCGAAGAAGTACTGCAAACGGTTCTGAAAGCTGACGGCGATACAGGTAATAAATTTATTAATGAGTTTGCCAAATATCAGTTGGTAGAAGCGTTCTGGCAACAGTGCAATGTACACTTTGGATTTGCGGAAGACGAACCTACGCTTAATAGTCTTATACGGAGCTTGTTTGCTACGTTTGCAAAGAGTTCTATCAAGAATGATTTCCCTGAAGAATGGGTTCAGTTTGTTTTGCCAAAAACAGGAAATGCAGTGGCCTTTTTGGACAGTCTGATGAATAACAAAAATTATATGGAGTTATTCGGTAAGCTTTCGGAGCAGGCTGCCAGTTCCTTAAATGCAAAAGAAGTATTGTCTCAGTTGCAACCGGAAGAACTGTTACAGTGCGAAGCCTTTGCGCAGGTTGATGTGATTTTCCTGATGTGGATGCTGGAACGTTTACTTAATGAAGATACCGGCGCACAACTAAACGGAATGTACATTCCGAAAATTTGCGAACTGCGCCGCAAAAAACATTTTGGCAGCTTATATTACGAAGAGTATTCTGTTTTAAAGAACGCATTTTATTTGGTACGGGCAGCACATTTCCAGTGCCCATCTGATTTTCGCGGGATAATTGGACGTTACTGTGAAGACGATTTTTATATTGATACACAGTATCGGCATTTTTATCTGCATTATGACAATTCAAAATTCAAAGATGCCTTTAGTAAATTGCGTACGTTGGTTGAAAGTATTTATACGAATGAATACTTGGGCAAGCTGCTGCCGAAATGGAATGAGGGCATGCAGGAAAAAGAAGCATTAAATGTGATTGATCTGCAACGTAACTTTTATGATTTGTTTGTTAAATCTGCGGGCGAACGTGTGGTAGTTATCATTTCTGACGGTATGCGTTTTGAAGTGGCCCGTGAGTTACAGGAAGCGCTTTCAGACAATCCGAAATGTCATTCCACGTTACGGCCTATCCTGAGCACACTGCCTTCCTATACGCGGTTGGGAATGTCTGCTTTGTTGCCACACAGAAATCTTACACTTTCTCCGGACGGAGATGAACTGGTCGATGGTAAGTCCTGCTACGATTTGGTTTCCAGAGAAAAAGCGTTACAAGCTGCGGAACCTCGCAGTTGTGCAGTGCAATACGATGATATAAAGAATTTGGATAAGGAAGGACTTCGCAAGATTTTTACTGGTCAACAGGTTATATATGTTTACCATGACCAGATTGATAATGCCGGAGAACACACAGAAGATGATGTATTTGCTGCCTGCAGCAAAGCCATACAGGAATTAGCGGATTTGATTAACAGAATTTCTTCGAAGGCTAACACCTATCGGTTTATTGTAACTGCAGACCATGGCTTTATCTACAAACGTGATAAGGTTGAAGAAAGCGGTAAGATTGGCGGCGTCAGTGGAAAACATGATATTGTGAAACGTCGTTATATAATATCTAAGGTACCTGTGCAGGAAATCGGTATCTGTCATATTGAACTGGCGCGAGTACTGAATAGTTACGATGAAAAACGGATTGTTTCTTTCCCTTGCGGAGCTAGCGTGTTTAAAGTGCAGGGTAGCAGTGGGTTAAATTATGTTCACGGCGGTTCTTCTCCTCAGGAAATGTTAGTGCCGGTTCTGGATATAAAGATGGAACGGTATCACAAAGATACACGGGCAGCAAGAATTGCAATGGTAAGCATTATCAGCAAAATTACCAGCCTGGAAACGAATCTGGATTTTATTCAGTCAGATCCTGTTAATGAAACAACAAAGGAAACCACATATAAGATTTATTTTGTGGATGATAAAAACAATCGCATTTCCAACGAAAATGTCTATGTGGCAGATAATCGGAACCCGGATGACAAGTCTCGTATCTTCCGATTGAATTTCAAATTCCGTAACCAGAACTATGAGAAAATGAAGCCGTATTATATCGTGGTTTTTGATGAAAATCTGTTGATGGAAGTCTTCCGTATGCAGGTGTACATGGACATTCTGGATATGGATGAGTTGTTTAAAATGGATTAAAAAGTATAAAGGATATGAAATGATGGTACAGTTAAAGAAATTAGAAGAGATAAAAGACTTGCGCACAGTGTGGCCGCATGAAGCAATAGATTTTACGCCATGGTTATCTCAGGATGATAATATTGCATTATTATCTGACACGATAGGCATAGATATTACGGTTGATGAGACTGAATCGTCTGTCGGAGATTTTAATGTCGATATTTTTGCATTTGAAACGGGAACAGACAGAAGGATTATTATCGAAAACCAATTAGAAGATACGAACCATGACCACTTAGGTAAACTGATTACTTACGCATCAGGCAAAGGCGCTGATATAGTGATATGGATGGTGAAACATGCCCGTGATGAACACAAAGCGGCAATTGAATGGCTAAACAACCATACCGATGATAATATGGCTTTTTTTCTTTGTGAAATAAAGCTGTATCGTATTGGTAATTCAGAACCGGCAGTAAAGTTTGAGATTATTGAACAGCCGAACGGTTGGGCAAAAACAATTAAAAAAGCAGAATTAGTTCTTACAGGGACAAAGCAGAAAAGATATGACTATTGGGTGGCGTTTCAGGATTATGCATTCCAAAAAGCAGAATTTGCCAAGTATTTTAATCGCAGGAAGCCGTCCACTGACCATTGGTTGAATTTCAGTATTGGCAGTTCTGCATGTCATATTGCTGTATCCCAAATATTAAAACGAAATGAATTGGACGTTGAACTGTATATTGACGAAGACAAAGAATTATTCCATTCACTGCTTGATAATAAAAAGGAAATTGAAAAAGATGCAGGAATTACGTTTGATTGGCGGGAATTACCGGAACGCAAAGCATCACGTATTCTTATTGCAAAGACTGTAGATTTTAATGATAAGAATCAACAAAGTGAACAGTTTGATTGGTTAATTAATGTTATGCTGAAAATGAAAAAATCATTTAAGAAATATTTATGAAGTTTAATACGGATTATTGGACACACGAGGTGTTGTAATGTCTAAAGAAAACAATATCTGTTTGTTCAAAACAGCCTATGATTTTTTGAAAGATATAATTAAAAGGGATCCAAGGCTGAACAATATTGATCTAGAAGCATATTTTCAAGTTAAAGAAGCTGAATCGCTTGAAGATGTGTATGAAAGATTTATAGGCTCTGCTCAAAACTATCAAATGATGCCAAATGTAATTAAGTTTTATGATCGCAAACAGGAGATTAAGAAAATATTACATGATTATGACTTAAACATAATCAGTGGCATGGCTGAAGATAGTTTATATCAACTTTTTCGAGAAAAATTTAATGTACAAACAAAAGATAGCAAAAGAAACGCTTGGTGGAAATGGACTGGTGCAGTTATTGATTCTGCTAGATTTATCAACGAGTTTCATACTCTGAATGAGTTCACGGAATTTGTAAACAGTAAATATAACAACGATGATTCTAGAAAAGTTTTAGCACTAGGAATAGCAAAAAGGATAAAAGGGATGGGCTTTACACTTGTTTGTGATGCCCTTAAAGAACTAGGGTATACAAGGTTTTCAAAACCTGATGTGCATATGAGGGAAGTTTTTTGTTCAATTGGTTTGTGCAATGATGATGAGTTTTCCGTATGCGAGACAATCGAGAGAATAGCAGAAGATTGTAAAAAGGTTTATCCTGACATCACACCTTATAAAGTGGATAAAGTGTTTTGGTTAATTTGTTCAGGGAATTTTTATAGAGAAAAAATTAAGATTAAAAGTAACAAAGAGGAACTTATTAAAAGATTGAAACTGTTAAAGGAGTAAGTATATTAATATTCCAGAATAAGAAACTTACAACTTTTGTACAAGTAATGTTGTGGAGTACTTGTGGGAAGTTCAGAGTTAATTGAGGAAACCATGAAACAGGAAACCATAGACAGGATCCGGAAATTTACGGAAGACCGGGATTGGGATCAGTTCCATACGCCTGCTAATCTGGCCAAGTCTATTTCCATTGAGGCCAATGAATTGCTGGAGTGTTTCCAATGGAGCGATACGGATTATGATATGGCCCATGTCAGGGAAGAACTGGCGGATGTGTTGGTGTATTGCAGAAATATGATGGATAAACTGGATCTGGACGAAGATGAAATCGTCAATGAGAAGATGAGTAAGAACGATACCAAGTACCCGGTGGACAAGGCAAAGGGAAAAGCGGACAAGTATGACAGACTGTGATATTGTTTTAAACTGACAGTGACATTGAAAAGTGATAATGAAAGATGAAATGAATGTCTACAAAATTAATCGTTGGTCTTAATGATCTTGCAACAACCCACCCTGAAATTATAAAACAATGGGATTACGAAAAAAATGTTATAAAACCTGAAGAAATATCGCACGGATCCGATAAAGAGATTTGGTGGAAATGTCCAAAGGGTCATAGCTATCCAATGTCGGTATATAGAAAAACCAAACGTAGTTCCTCATCTTGTCCTGTATGTTCAGGCCATTTAACAATTCCAGGCGTTAATGATTTTGCAACTTGCTATCCAGAAATTGCAAAAGAATGGCATCCAACTAAGAACGGCGATTTGTTATCGTCGCAAGTTTCAAAGAAAAACGGGCGCAAAGTTTGGTGGATTTGTCAATATGGACATGAATGGCAAGCCACAATACGTGATCGGGTTACAGATAAAACGGGCTGCCCAAAATGTCGTGCCAGACGATTAACTTCCTTCTCCGAACAGGCTATTTATTACTATGTGAAGCGGCTTTATCCGGATACGATAAACCGTTATAAAGAAATATTCAATAACGGTATGGAACTTGATATTTTTGTTCCATCAATACGGGTAGGTATAGAATTTGATGGTGCAGCCTGGCATAACACGGAAGAAATGCACCAAAAAGAGCGGAAAAAATATCAAATTTGCCAAAAGAATAATATTAAATTAATAAGGGTTAAAGAACGCACAGGTAACGAATGGTGGGACGTTTCTGACGTTACATATACATTGCATGATAGACGAAATAAAAGAGATCTTGAAACCGTAATTCAGGTCATTTTGGATTGGATGGATCCGGTTTCAAATATGTGGACAAGGAAACGATTTAACGATTTTCATAGTAAAGTCCACGTCAATATTAAACGTGATGAGAACGCAATCCGGGAGTACTTGACACCAATTGTAAATTCGCTGGCAGAACTGCGCCCCGATTTAGTAAAAGATTGGAATTATGAGAGAAACGGCAATTTAAAACCAACAATGTTCGGCATTAATTCCAATGACCATGTCTGGTGGAAATGTGCAAAATGCGGGCAAGAGTGGCGAACCTCTATTATTCATCGGGGTGGTAAAAGAAGAAGCGGATGCCCGGAATGTTCAAAAGAGAAGAGAGGAAAAACCTTTACTAAAGGGAAAGTCGAGGAAAGAGGCTCTTTAGCAGAAAACAATCCGGAACTGGCAAAACAGTGGAATCTAACGAAAAATGGTGATCTAAAACCAACTGATATTACCATAAAATACAATAAAAAAGTCTGGTGGTTGTGCCCTAAATGTGGTTATGAGTGGCAAGCTTCACCTAATAACAGAAGTAAAGGAGTAGGCTGCCCTTGCTGCAGTGGAAGAGTGCCTAAAGTTGGTGTTAATGATTTAAAAACAGTAAGACCCGATCTTGCCGAAGAGTGGAATTATGAAAATAATAGCGAATTAAGACCAGAAAACTTTCTTCCTAAGAGTGGCAAGAAGGTTTGGTGGAGATGTAAATCCTGTGGACATGAGTGGGAGTCAACAATTCAAAAACGAAGTAATGGATTAAGCTGTCCGTGCTGTGATGGCCGTATTGTTGTGCCCGGGAAAAATGATTTAAAAACAGTACGGCCGGATATAGCAGAAGAATGGAACTATGATAAGAACGGCGAGTTAAATCCGGAACAAGTTTTTTATAAAAGCGACAAACGGGTTTGGTGGGTTTGCAAAACCTGTGGACACGAATGGTGTACAACGATAAACCATCGTTATTACGGAACCGGTTGTCCTAAGTATAATGAACATTGTGAAGGGTCAAATAAATAGAAAGATACGAAGAGGCACGTTTATGATTAAAAATATCACCGGCATTAAGCTTTCTGGTGCGAATTTTGGAGAAGAAGTTTCTTTGCAATTATTTACTAATGATAAAGGAACGACGCCATCCGAAAAATGCAGGATTTGCAATTTATATGGAAAAAATGGATCAGGAAAAAGTACGATTGCACATGCTTTTAATAGTGTTAGAGGAAATCTAGAAGAGAATATAAAGACCGCTCAAGTAATTGATAAGGCCGGAAAAGAGGTTGCATTAACAGAACGAGAAAAAGAGCGAGTTTATATTTTTAACGAAGAATTCATTGATAAAAATGTACGGCTTAAATCAGATGCTTTGGAAACTGTTGTAATGTTAGGCGAAACGGGGGAATTTGACGATAAACTAAAAGAGGCTCGTGAGCAGTCTGAAAAATTAAATAGTATGTTAGAAGAAAAGGAAAAGTTATGTGGTAATTTAAAAGATAATACAAATCCAAAGGCTCCTGGATATTGGCAAAAGCAAATCAATAAAAAGCTTAAAGGTGATAATAGCTGGGCTGACAGGGATAGTAAAATTAAGGGCACCGGAAAAATATTTACATCTGTTCATGATGATACCTATAAACACTTTGTAGGAAGAAACCCTGAAAAGAGTTACTATGAGTTAAGTACAGAATTTGATCAAGGTTTAAGGGAGTTGAATGAGGCCAGAAGCGGCAATAAGAAAATTTACTGTAGAGCTGATTTGTGTGTACAGTTTAATTTTGATGAAACGACTTTTTTAACCCTTCTATCAAAAAAAATAGAAGAGCCAATATTAACTGAACGTGAAAAGTTTTTACTTTCCCTTCTTGATTCAAAAACACAAAAACATTTTCATGATATAAAAGATTACTTTTCACAAGATGGTAATAATATTTGTCCGTTTTGTTTACAATTTGTCGATGATTTACATAAAAGGACTTTGTTTTCAAGTATTGAAAAAATTTTAAACAAAGCAAGTAAAGATCATGAAATTGAATTGCAAAAATATAGAAGAGAAAAAATAGTATTTGACTTTACTCCTTTTGAGAAATTGGGGGAGAAAATTTTAGGTAACTGTAAGAAAGCATTAGAAGATTTTAATGAAACTATCTCTATCTTAAATGAAAAGATTGATGAAAAAACAGGAAATCTATATAAGCCAATCATTTTAAATCAACAAAATGTTGTTGAAAAATTTTATAAATTAAAACAAAATCTTGAAACTTTAGAAAAACAGCGTGTAGATTATAACAAAAGGATTGATGATGTTGAACCAGTCAAACAAAAATTAAGAGAGATAAATTCAGATCTTGCTTTTTATGAAATTGAAGATGAATATAATCACTTTGTAACACAATGTCGTTTAAAAACAGAAGAAGAGGAAGCAAAAAATATCCTAATAGAAGAATTACAAAAATGGTATGATGCTATTAAAGAATTAGAAGAAAAGAAAAAGAATGTTAAAATAGCGATGGATACGATTAATCGCTGGTTGCGTTACATCTTTTTTTCTGATAACAGAATTTTGTTAGAGTATCAAAACGACAAGTATTTTTTAAAATCCAGAGGAAATTCAGTCACACCAGATAAGATTTCTGCCGGTGAGAGAAATGCGCTTGCCTTATGTTATTTTTTCTCTCAATTAATGCAAGATAAGCAGCCTTCGGAGATTTATTCAAAACCAACTTTTTTAATTATTGATGACCCGATTTCGAGTTTTGACATTGAAAATCGTGTTGGTTCATTATCGTTTCTAAAGTATCAATTATTAGAATACATGATTGGAAATGATGAAACAAAAGTTTTAATCATGACACACGACATACAAGCCTTTTTTGATATACAAAAATTATCAAAAGAGATAATTGAAGCTTGTAGGGATAAATCAAATTATTCTAAATTTGCATATGTAAATTTAGAATTGTTTAGGGAAGAGGTTCATCTATTTGATGTATATAATCGCCAGGAATATACAAGTACTTTAAAGTGTGTTTATAACTATGCTTTAAATGGCACAGAAAATTTAGAACTGATTATTGGCAATGGTATGCGACGAGTATTGGAAGCTTTTAGTACGTTTACATATAAAAAAAGTATTGAACATGTTTCTACTGATAAAAAAATATTGCAGGGAATAGATAATAGAATTGCGCCATATTTTGAGAATCTTCTTTATCGATTGGTTCTTCATGGCGGAAGTCATATGAAAGAGAGTGTTCAAGCTCTTTATAGTGTGGATTTTTTTGACTATATTTCTAAGGAAGAAAAACAACGGACAGCAAAAGATATTATTTGTTTTCTTTATTGTTTAAACAAACGCCATGTTTTAGAACATTTACAATACGGGGAAAATAATAATGAAATAGGTAAAGCCGAAGTAACAATAGAGAAATGGATAGAAGAACTGCTGAGTAAAAATCCTGTTGATTAATTATACAAGATAGATTATATAGGAGCCACCACCATGCAACTTCCAAAATCAGAACAACTGAATATTGCAAGCTTATCCCGCTTGTTCGATAACAAGGCGGAATGCTACAAGCTGTTCTGGTTTCAGGCTATTTTGCATCATGTCTGCAAGGGGCAGCAAGAGATCCGTTTTGAAGATCTCATTGACCATATGATCGCCAGCGCTTGGTACATGGTCACCGAGTATCATCTCAACCTGGGCCCCAGGGATAAGCTGGAGGAAGCGGTCAATTATATTTCCCGGCGCACGGCCATGCTGCCTAATGTAAAACAGCAGGAGATTCTGGACTGGCTTCGGTCCTGCACCGATGGGGCCGTCATCCGGTATAAGCGGACTCTTACCCTGAATGTGCCCTACCGTCTTCAGGCGCCTTTCTTAACAGAATTCCGCGGCGACACTTGGAACTGCGGTACCCGGGAACTGGCCGGGCGCATCAATCAGCAGCAGCAGCTTATATATTATTTTCTGGACTATGCCGGGCTGGATACCCGCATCCGCATCGTGCCGGAGTGGATGGAGTATCTGTTGCAGAATCAGGAAATTCTCCGGGGCTGGATCCAATACCATATGATTCTGTACCTGCAGCGAAGAAATCCCAGCGTGCCGGGCATTTCCGACAAGCTGTATCCGCCCCAGGAGCGGAAGCTGGAAAAGGTGAAAAAATATTGGAAGCTTCTTTCGACCCTGGCTCCCATCCGTGAAATTTACGGGGAGAACCGGCTGGCGTCGGATAACATTTCTATCGATCATTTTGTGCCCTGGTCCTACGTGGCCCACGATGAGTTCTGGAATCTGCATCCCACCACCCGGGCTATCAATAGCAGCAAAAGCAACCATCTGCCCCGGTGGGAGATCTATTTCCCCCGTTTTGCGGACCTGGAACTTCTGTCCTACCAGATGATCTGGAAGTATGAGGCGGTCCGCAGCGAATTTCGCAAGTGCGCCAGAGAGCACCTGAACAACCCGGAGATCCGTCACCGGCTGTACCGGGAAGGTCTTGAACCGGATGCCTTCAGGCAGCAGCTGCGGGAGGTCGTGTATCCTATTTATCTTTCCGCCAAAACCTGCGGCTTCAGCAGCTGGGAATATGCGCCGGGCGTGGCGGCGAATGTGGACCTTACCTTCAACCCGGAGGCGGAAGGGTTTTATCTGGCGGCGGAAGAGTAGTGGAATGTGTAATATAAGGTTATAGTTTGGCAATATGACAGTGCATATATATAAAAGATTTCCCCTAAAAACGCAAAAATAGGGGAGATGAATAAGGCATCTCCCCTAAAAACGTAAAAATAGGGGAGATAGGTGTGGTATTTTGGGCAAAAAAATAGCGGGGAACATCCCCGCTCTCGATGGACCCGGGTCTTTCGACCAGCCCCAATCAATGCAGTGCATTGATCTTCTGTAAAAATTATAATGGAATGTCGGAAGCGTGTCAACGGATGGGAAGGAAAGGATTTGTTTCCCGTGACGATAAATTTTTACGAAAAAAATGCAGAAGTCTATGCGGCCCTTACGGTTACGGCGGATATGTCCCTGGCTTACGAAAAGTTTTTGGCGTATCTTCCTCATGGCGCGAACGTTTTGGATGCAGGCTGCGGCAGCGGCCGCGACAGTTTGTTTTTTATGCGGCAGGGTTACCGCGTCACCATGCTGGATGCATCCGCCGCCATGTGCCGTTGCGCGGAAAAGCTGACGGGACAGAAGGCCCTGCACAAAACTTTTGCGGAAATAAATTTTGACAAACAGTTTGACGGCATCTGGGCCAACGCGTCCCTTCTTCATGTGCCGGAACAGGAACTGGAAGAGGTGCTGAAGATTTTGCACTGGGCCCTGAAGGATGACGGCGTGTTGTACGCTTCGTGGAAATACGGTGAGGCAGAGCGTCGTGATGAGGAACGCTTTTACTGCGACATGACGGAAGAAAAGCTAAAAAAATTGTTGCGGCGTACCGGCTGTTTTGTTTGCAGGGAAGTCTGGGTTTCGGAAGATGTGCTGCCGTTGCATCGCCAGCAGCGTTGGCTGAATGTGGTGCTGGGGAAGGCAAGTAAGTGTGATGTGCAGTGATCTTTCTGACATAGGTACTGTTACGCAAGCTTGCAGAAATAACGTTTTTTGCAATTTCAGGAAAATGAGATTGCAAAAATGGCCAATTTTGCAATCTCAAAAAGTCAGTGCAAGTCAGCGTAAAAAATAATGTTTGCCAAAGGTTCTGTAAGAAAAAATAAGAATTGTTTTAAACACAATTAATAAAAAAGAGGTAGATTCTATACCTAATAGAGCAGCTGATAAATTTGAATGACGAAAAAAGAATAGCATTTATGCAATCCATGTTATACTTGATTTAATATTGTTTGATTAAGGAGACATAATATTTTATTGAGAAAGCATATAAGGCACATATAGAAAGAATTTAAAAAATATGGATGAATTAAAATCAGTTTCAAATCGTGAAAGAAATAAAAATTTTATAAATCAAAATTCTGCGTGTCAAAGTATTATTAAGAATTTGAAAGAGATTGAAGAGTTTTGGGATGATTTTAGCTTTCTCTCAGTTGGTAGACCTTTTATGATATGTCGCAAGCATTTATTTTCTTTACAGATGGTTTTGGAATCTTTAGAGTTTACAGTTGGGAGTATTATTTCATGTTGTGAATTTGGCTGTTTGGCAGATGCTAATACATTATTGCGAAAATATAGAGATGATATATTTTTTTGTCTTTATATTATTGCTTATGATACATATAAATTTGAAGTAGCTGCTTCTGATAAGATAGCGGGGATGGAAAATATTATTGAGAAATGGCTTAATAATAGTTTAGGTAATTTATATATTGGTGATGTATTGAAAACAGTAGCTTCTTTTCCTGAAATGCAGAGCGCAATAAAAAAATATAATTTGAAATCCTTTTTTGATTCGATTAGTGATCGACTTAATAACTATGTTCATAGTAATGGTATCACTTATTATAATCGAAGTGTTGATGGCTATGGAATAAATGAGTTCTCAAAAGAACTGAAAAAGTTATTGGATGATATGCGTTTTATTACAGTTTCATTTTTGTTTTTAATTACACTATGTTCACCGATAACAATAATGTCAACAGATTATGTGGATTGCCTTGATTTAAATATTGATCCACCTTATGAATCAGAGTATTGGGTGGCGTCTTTTGTAGAAAAGTTCTTTCGTGATAATTTAAAATTGATTGATAAGAACTGTATTGACTATTTACGTGAGAATACGCCAATGCAATTTAACGATTGGACTTAATAATATTTTTCTGTATTTATAAAATGAAAGTGTAACTAATAAAAACTTAAAGGTGAATGAACCGAACATTCTGTTTACGGACATAGTGAATCAACAATAACGTTTAGAGGAGTTGAGAAACTATATTATGGCTGATATTCAATTAACGAAAGAAAATTTTATTGAGCAGGTTACTCGATATGGATTTTTTTCAGAGATTATTCCAGAATGTTTTGACACAGATAAATTAGTAGATAAAGTAATGGATATTATCTCTTTTGTAAAAATTGATATTAAACATAAACCTGACAATGAAATTTGGGTTACAGCACCTGTATCTCTCTCTACATATAAAAGCGCCATTAATCGAAGGATTATTTCTGTTCCTAACCCAGAGGCTTTTTTGAGGTTGGTAAAGTTTATGGCGGTGAATTGGAATGAAATAAAGGAAGTCTCTAAAAGTGAAAGCTCGTTATCATCAATTACATGTATGCAAGATTATTCTGCAACTACAGATATTGAGGAAATAAATTGTCCGTTACTAAAAGAGAAACGTCATAGAAAGAGTGATTTTATAAAGGGAATTGAATCTTGTATTAGTGTATCGATAGGTCATCAATTTAGGCTAAAGCTTGATGTAGCTAATTGTTACAATTCAATTTATACTCATTCTGTGGCTTGGGGCATTTGCGGAAAAGAAAAAGTTAAGCAATATATGCAAAATAAAAAAACAATGCCAATACCTGATAAGTATGATTTAGGAGACGGGTTGGATATATTCATGCGTTTTCAAAAGAATAACGAAACTAATGGTATTATTACAGGACCCTTTACTTCTCGTATTTTTTCTGAAATTCTTTTTTCTGCGATTGATAAAATAATGAAAGATAAGGGGTTTGTTTTTAGACGTTATGTTGATGACTACAAGTTTTATTTTAGATCACGCGAAAAAGCCGAAGAAAGCGTTCCCAAAATTGAAAGGATTTTGAATGAATACAATTTGAATTTAAATTTATCCAAAACAACTATAGAACATTTTCCCTATGACAACTATAGTGATATGAAAGAAATATATAATACGGCTTTTTCAAAAAAGAAAATCATAGGGGTACTTAATGAGGCATCTAATCTATATGCAAAAGGAGAAAAAGGTGCTTACAAATATGCTTTAAAATTCTTAAAGAATAAAAAACTTGAAACGACTAAATTTGATGTAATAATTCCACTTTTAATTAACATAATGTTGTTGGATCCTAGATATGGTAAATATGTTATAGGATTTATGGAATCGAATCGTGAAGAATTAAATATCGCTAAATTGGAAAAAGTTGTTAATGAAGAATTAGGTAAAAATTTAGAACAAGAGCTACAACAAGAAGCGTTACTGTTTTTACATATGATAAAAAGAGTAAAACTTTCTATTTATGGAACCAATGTTATTAAAATCCTCAAAAATTATGAAGATTTCTCAGCAATTATCGCTTTAGATATTTGGAAAAGGGAAAACGGGTTTGTAAAACGTACAAGAACAGAAGCTGTTGAAATTAATAGACAAATTAAAAATCTAGCAAAAAAACTGGAAAATGAAACCTATTGTGGAGAGCATTGGTTGCTTTTATATGAAGTGAATAGACATAAACTTTTATCAAATAAAAAATATGGATATAAAGAACCGAAAATGAATGATTTTTTTAAATTATTATGCCAAAATAATATTAGTTTTTATAGTAATGAATGAAATAAATGAAGATCAGAGTCAAATAAGTGATTTAAATTACAAATTACGAAATTAACTGCAATAATAAATCAGGAGGCTGTCTGCATGGTTACAACAGAAAGATTATTGGATCTTTTGCATTATGGAGAGCACCTCATGTTGGAGTGCAAGAAAAAACATTTGATGATGCTATACCCAATTTAATAATAAAAGTTACGGACTTTGTCCGTTCGCAGTTAAGGGAATTTCAAATGTTGGATAAGGACGGACAATTTAAAGTTATCCCTGAATATCCTGAGTTTGCGTGGTTTGAAGGAATTGTAAATGCTGTTCTCCATAGAGATTATCGGGTTCGAGGCGATCATATCAGAATATCGATGTACGATGACCGTTTGGAAATATTTAGCCCGGGAAAGCTGCCAAATACTGTAACTCTTGAAACCATGAAATGCAGACGATTCTCCCGTAATCCACGAATTGCCAGGATTTTAACAGAATTTGGCTGGGTTAAGGAATTAAATGAAGGCGTAAACCGTATTTATGATGAAATGCAACGTTTCTTTTTAAATGAGCCAAAATACTCCGAACCTAATAATTCGTCAGTCCTGCTTGTTTTAGAAAATAGTATAACGTCCAGGCATCTTAGAGCAAAAGATAAACTTGAAACCACTTTTTCTGAAACAATCTGGAATTCTTTATCTTCCCAAGAAAAGAATATTTTGCAATACTTATATCTTAAGGGAGAAACTAGCACAAAAGATGCCTCGGATTATTTGCGGTTAAGTACTGTAACCACTAGAAAGATTCTAAAGAGTTTAGCTTTGAAAGAATTAATAATATGGCATGGTGTATCCAACAACGATCCTAACCAATACTACACTTTAAATATTAAGTCTATCGAATAACTTTCGAGTACTTTCGAGTAACTTTCGAGTAGATAACGAGTAGGTCATTTGAGGGAGGCAAATTGAAGGCTTTGCAGTGAAACAATGAAACGCCACAGGTAAAGTAACTAACTCGCCAATTAGGCTGGCGAGTTTTATGCAACTGCTTATACAATTAGAATTACGGAAACAGTTGAGGAAAGTCTTGCATTAGTTGAGGATTCGGTTGAGTAAATTGGAAGTTTGTTGCAAGTTTTGTTGCAAGTTGATATCGAAAAGCCGCATGGTTGACATATTTTCAATATGTTGCAACAATCGATTTAGTTGCAAGTTTGTTGCAAGTCGTTCTCCAAATAAGGTCACAAGATGATAGTTGTCAGTTTAACAGGTCAACAACGGAAGGGGTTAACTGAAATATATGGAAGATATCAAGCAAACGCCTAACAACGTACCCAAGCACCATAGAGGTCGTTTTGGAATTCTTGGCGGAAGTAACAAGAGTGGTGATTTTAACCGTTATCTGTTTCTTGCCAAAACCCATGATTATGTCCTGTTCTTTACCAATAAAGGACAGGCCTATATGCTGCGGGGGTATCAGATTCCGGAAGCTGGCCGCAAAGCGAAGGGAAGCGCCGTGATTAATCTGCTGCAGGTGAGTCCAGACGAAAAGATTACGGCGGTGATCAACGTTCCCGGATTTGAAGAGAATAAATATCTGTTTATGGCTACCAACAAGGGAACGGTTAAACGCTGTAAGCTGACGGATTTTTCTTCTGTCAGAAAGAACGGTCTGAAGGCCATGGTATTGCATGATGGCGAAGAACTGATCAGCGTAAAAATAACGGACGGAAGCAATTCCATACTGTTGGCGACCCACGATGGCATGGCGATTCATTTTGACGAGCAGGATGTGCGCTGCATGAGCCGGGCCACCCATGGGGTGAAGGGCATCAGCCTGCATGATGGCGATTATGTCGTTGCCATGGACGTGGTAAATGATGAATCCCTGGATGTGCTGTCGGTAACGGAAAACGGCATCGGCAAGCGGACGAAGATCTCCGAATACAAAAAGCAAAGCCGGGGCGGGAAGGGACGGATCAGTTACAGGTTGTCCCCCAAAACCGGTTCTGTTGCGGGCATGTGCATTGTGCATCCTGAAGATGAGTTGTTCCTGTTTACCGCAAAAGGCTACGTTCTCTGCGTGGACGCGGAGGAACTGAAGAATTGTGGTCGCTTTGCCCGGGGCGTAATTGCGATGAAATTGCACGAAGGGGATAAAGTTACGGCGATTAGCAAAGGGACACGGAATAAAGTCTGATATTGTAAACGTTAACTAACGGGGGAAGCATTATGAAAAAGCTACTGATTTTAGTTTTATTACTCCTTTCCTTGCCGGCGTACGCGCAAAAATCTGAATGGATGGAACCATCTTATAATTTTACACAGGCCAGACGGATTTACGTAAGTTATACCGTGGCGCCGGAACTTCGTAACGGCATAACCGAAAAAGAGACAACAGCCTGGTTCTTTAAACAGATTAAAAAGGAACTGGTGGATAAAATCCCTCCGGGATACAAAGTTGAATCGCAGTTTAAAGCGGAAGAGCGAATCCTGAAAGAAACAGGGGAAAGTATGGAAAGCCGCATTACGAAATCACCGGAAGAGGCCAAGGCGTTTTTTGCGGATTTTCTGCGGAATAATTACGATTTGTTGCTCGAAGCAGCGTTTTTAGAAAATGTGGCAGGGCAAAAGTATCGTAGCGGTTACACTTATACTACGACAGTACCCCAGACGTCGACGGTTTTAGGACCGGGTGGACAAATGAGCACCGTTACAACAACAGCACAGCAGGTACATTCAGTTCCCGGAGGAAATGTTCCGACAACAACCATCGCGCTTCGCTTCGACGTAACAGATACTGCAACGGCAAAGTATGTATGGTCATTACTGGATGAAAGGGAAAAGGAAGGCGGTCTGTTGGAGAAAAGTGTTAACCCCAAAGGAATGTTTAACCGGATCACAGCTGATTTTTCGTCCCGTTTCCTGAAGGCATTGCAGGAAGAAACAGGCAAAAAGGTGAAACAGGACGTAGGGTTTTAATCCGAATTGCACGTTTAACAAGAGTTTAAGAAAAAAGAAGGATGGTTGAAACGTAAATAAATCAGTATGGCTTTTTTCAACTGATTGAGGTCTTCGCATATGGATATTTATGAATACGGCAATCCGGATTCATCCGCTGTTTTGCTGCAGATGGTGGATGATCATGATCTCGCTGTGATAGAAAATGAAGTGGTTGCCATCCGGAAGACGGCGGATGATTTCCGTTTGCTTGCCATTAAAGTGAAAGACTGGAATCTGGATCTGTCTCCCTGGAATGCGCCGGCCGTGTTCGGGAAAGAGGGTTTCGGCGGTGGCGCGGCGGAAACGCTGGCTGCTGTGCTGGATTTGTGTTCGGACGACAGCAGGCGGTATTACGTCGGAGGCTATTCTCTTGCCGGTCTGTTTGCCTTGTGGGCGGCGTATCAGACGGACGTGTTTGCCGGGGTGGCGGCGGCGTCGCCTTCGGTCTGGTTTCCCGGTTTTGCGGATTATATGGAAGGGCATGCGATAAAATGCAGGCGGGTTTATCTGAGTCTGGGGGACAGGGAAGAAAAGGTGCGGAATCCGGTGATGGCTGCTGTGGGAGCGAACATCCGCAGGGCGTATGACTGCCTGGCAGGGCAGGGAGTTGATTGTGTGCTGGAGTGGAACCGGGGAAATCATTTTAAAGAACCGGATATAAGAATGGCGAAGGCGTTTGCCTGGCTGATCGGGAATTGACTGGTGTTGGGGAAGAAGTAAGTTGTAAAAGAGGTTTTCGTATGAGGTAGCGAAAATGAAGCGGGCATTTCTGTTGGTTCTTTTTTGTGTGGTCCTTCTGGCAGGCTATACGGTAACAAGGACATTGCTGGCAAAAGAAAAAGCGACTCTTACGTTTCATTCCTTTGATGGAGGCGGACCGCGTTACAGTGTCGTGTTTGATTCGGATATCGTTTCCTGCGAGAAGGAGAAACGGTATAAAAAGCCGGATCATAAAAGGTTAAAGGGAGCAGGTTACGATGTCGTATTCACGTTTACGGGCCTGAAGACAGGGGAAACGATTGTGACGGTGCAGAAAAGGTCGCCGATTAAGGAGACATTGAATGAAGACAGGCAGTATAAGCTGAAGGTAGATAACGATCTGAATGTAAAAATCGAAGCAGTAAATCCGGCATCCGCTGTGAGGTAAGAGTCATGTAATGCAAATAAGGAGAGAATCATTATGCCGATCAACAAAAATGAACTCACGATGGAACGGGTGAGGAAGGCATTGTCAGGCTTTTCCGTTTGTTTGCTGTTGCTTCTTTTTTGTGGATCATCCGCGCTGGCGGCGGAGATCTTCAGGGAGACCGTTCCCCTGGAGCGGAACCGTGTGCCGTTGCGTCTGGAGCGGTACG
>JAEEGF010172190.1_pt1 | contig 41863 bp, 28 predicted proteins | sample 9134171 | NCBI WGS metagenome assembly JAEEGF01 (sample SAMN16246542, study PRJNA631951) | gut metagenome | biome: gut microbiome; feature: rumen; material: AP-attached | host: Bos | place: Iran: Karaj | collected 2018-10 | reverse complement strand
GGTTGCGTCAACCGTACTTTGTAAGAAGACACTGTACATGGTTGAGACTGCGCTTATGATCGCAATCACTCTCATCATGGGCAACACAATCCTGGGTACAATCCCAACCCCATTTCTTAAGGTATCTATCGTAACTGTTCCCGTTGCTTTGGCAGCAATGCTTATTGGACCTGCTGCAGGTATTATCTGCGGTATCGTATTTGGTCTTAACAGTTTTTCAGGCGCTCTCACAGGCGCAAGTGGAATGTTATCCACTCTTTTCACTATCAACCCATTTGGTGTATTTGTTACTGCTGTTGTAGCAAGATTCCTTGATGCTGCACTTGTAAGCTTTATTTTCAAGGCTATCAACAAGGGCAAGCTTAAGGCTGCTTCATACTACATCACAGGCGCTCTTATGCCTCTTTTCAACACAGTATTCTTCATGACCTCTCTGTGCCTCTTCTTCTACAACACAGATTATGTACAGGGTCTGGTTGCAAAATATGACGCTAACGGTCCTTTTGCTTTTGTAGTAGCTATGGTTGGTGTTCAGGCTACAATCGAAGCAGTTATCGGATGTCTCCTTGCAGGAACAGTAGGTCTTGTTCTCTCAAAGGTGCTTCACAGAAACTGATAAGGTAACGTCTCAGATGGAAAAAGTTCTTTTGGTCGACATCGGCAACACAAATATAGTAATCGGTATTCACGACGGCGAGAAACTTGTCTTTTCCGGCCGAATACTAACAAGACGCGACTACGACTACCCGGAATTGCTTCAGCTTTTTCATGATGCTCTGTCAGAGAATAGTGAGTTGGCAATTTCGCCCTATAGCGGATCAATTCTGACTTCTGTAGTCTCAGAAATAACAGGTGTTGTTTTAAATGTCATGGAAGCCATAACAGGTAAGAAACCTTTACTTGCCGGCCTGTCCCTTAATACTGGTATTGATACTACGGATTACGACACCTCCTGTCTTGGAACAGACAGAATCGTTGATCTTGTGGCCGCGTCCTCTATATATGGTACTCCTGTCATGGTATGTGACCTGGGAACATGTACTACAATTTCTGTACTTGATACAAATAAAAAGCTGCTAGGCGGCATGATCTGCGCCGGTATCCAACTATCGCTCGACGCGCAGGCGCAGAGGACATCCCAGCTTCCGCAGCTAAAAGCTTCAGAAAACAATAATCTGCTTGGTACGGACACTGCTTCCAATATGATAAGCGGAGCAGTGTCCGGAACCGGCATACTCATTTCCGGAATAGCAGATAAAGTATCTAAACAATATGGTCTTGATGATCTTAAGGTTGTTGTAACAGGCGGCCTTAGTGTTTTTGTGCGCCCCTGGATAGATCACAAGACATTCTATGAACCTGATCTTTTGATGAAAGGTCTCTATGAAATCTATTCCATAAATCAATGAGCCTATTCTCTAGGCTCTCAAGGTTTCTTTGATTGTTTCCATCATTCTGGCAACTTCAATTGGCTTGGCAATATGGGCGTTCATGCCACATTCCCTGCATTTAGTAACATCTTCTTCAAAAGCGTTGGCAGACATGGCAATAATAGGGATAGATGACAGCTTCGGATCAGCAATCTCTCTGATTTCCTTCGTTGCTTCAAATACATTCATAATCGGCATCTGAATATCCATCAAGATCAGGTCATAAGTTCCCGGTTCAGAGGAAGCCACCTTGTCAACTGCAATTCTGCCATTTTCAGCTATATCTACGTTTGCTCCTGCCTTCTTCAGAATCTTGCAGGCAATCTCTCTGTTAAGCAGCACATCATCTACGACCATAATCGTAAGATTACTGTAATCAATGACTTCTTCCTTCTGCTCATTTTTCCTGGTCTTTTCGTATTCTTCTGCAGGAACCAGGTCAAAAGAGATATCAATAACAAACTCAGATCCTTTTCCCTTTTCGCTGGCTACGCGGATAGTTCCACCCGCCAATTCCACTATACTCTTGGTTATTGCCATTCCAAGGCCTGTTCCCTGGATCTTGCTGGCTGATTTTTCCCTGGTGTATGCCTCAAATACAGTTTTGGTAAATTCGGGGCTCATACCTATTCCCGTATCCTTTACGCTAATCCTGTAATTGCCTGTCTTGGCCGACTTGCCGTTCTGTACAAGTGTGACGGATACAGTTCCATTCTCTTTAGTAAACTTAAACGCATTGCTTATAAGATTAAGCAGAACTCTGTTTAATCTATTGGCATCGCACATGACAAATCTATCTTCTATTGCAGATGTATCAACTGTGAAATGGATGCCCTTCCCCTTCATCTGAGGTTCAAAAATAGCCTCTAATTCCTTAAAAATCTCTAATAGGTCATAGGATCCCAGCTCCAGCTCCATCTTTCCACTTTCTATCCTGCCCATATCCAGCACGTCATTAATAAGGGACAAAAGATGTTTGCTGGAATAATCTATCTTTTCCAGGTTCTGCCTGGCTTCTTCCGGCAGCCCCTCCATATTTTTAGTCAGCTCAGTATAGCCAATGATAGCATTCATGGGTGTTCTGATGTCGTGGCTCATATTGGACAGGAACATGGTCTTGGCTTTGCTGTTCTCCTCCGCCTTGATCTTTTCCAGCTCCATCTGTCTCTCATGTTTTGTAAGAGACGCATAGATATTGAACATAATATATAGAGCAACAAAGATGATTACCATCTGGATTACACTGTTTTTCAGCAGCGAATCATTGACCTGCTTGATCTTATCCTCAAGAAATAACTCAATATACTCACTCTCTTCTTTATCCAGAGTAATTCCTCGTTCATCCAGCCTCAGAGTACCGAATTCATTCAGCTCACGCATGGCTCTTTCAGAGGAATTATGAGAAACCTCCCTGAACCACAGCATGGTTATAAAGAAGACTATAAACAAAAGCACCAGCCAAACCGCTGTAGAATGACCAAACCGATTATCCCTGTCTCTTCTGAATACGTAGTAGAAAACAACAAATCCTGCCAGACTCCAGGTAATGAGTATCAGATATGAAGCAGGTGCAAGAGCTTCAACCGACCAGAAGTTAGGCACCAGGAAATACAATGTAAAGATAACAGAAATCAAAAAGCCCACAATTCCAGTAAACTTGATCCACACATTTCCTTCTTTTTTGGCCCTGCTGTATGCTGTCACAGATGTATATCCGTAAGCCAGCGTGGCTCCAATTGTATTTACATCCACAATCCAGCTTATGGCAGTTCTTCCAAAAAACGGGATCGGTAGCGAAATAATTGTCATCAGTATAATAGCCTGATACGGTATTCGGCGGGAATTGGTCTTTCCCAGCCATTCAGAAAACAGATTATCTCTGGAAAGAGCGTAGATCAATCTGCTGGCAGCTACCATGTTTCCAATAAGACCTGTTATAACTCCTGCTGCAACCGCAGCGCCCAGTACTACCACTCCGGGCTTGTGGAGATAAAAACTGACAGAATTAAAAGTCGGAAGCCCTGCCAGTCCTGAATAATCCTTTAAATTGCTGATATACTCCGGCCAGCTGCCTACGCCTTCCGGAAGAGCAGCCACAGCAATAAGTGCCAGCAATGAATATGCTGCAATGCCGGCTAATAGCGCAAAAATAAATATCTTTAATGTCTTTTTGGGAGAAAAAACGAATTCTTCACTGGAATGTGAAATAGATTCAAATCCCACATAAGCCCAGGGCGCCAGAGCAACTATCCTGAAAATCTGAGTAAATCCCGAACCGCCTTCAGCATAGGCCGGGCGGACATTTGTCAGAAGCTCGCCATTATGAAGAGTTATACCTACAGCACATATCACAATTCCACCGATCAGAACAATCGCCATAATAGTCTGGATCCAGGAAAGCAATTTCCCGCCATAAATGCATATGAGGCTGGCAACTACTATCATAAAAGAAGCAAAGCCGGCTTCAGTCAGATAAACATCAAATCCTGCCACAGTGTAATGCGGCCCGATTTCCAGGGCTCCGTTAAACAGATTTTTGGAAATAATAGGTATTGCCGTAGCATTAGCCCAAACAATAGCCATATAAACCAAAATCAGAAACCAGGCGCTCATAAAGCCCTGATCATACCCCAGCTCACTTTTGGTAAAAGAATAAGTGCCTCCACAGTCAGGATATCTGTTCATCATATATTGGTAATTAACCGCTATGATCAGCATAACAGCGCCGCCAATCAGCATTCCGACAGCTGTACCAATGGGCCCGGCCAGAGGTAAAAAAGTAGTTCCGGGCATAACAAAAGCACCCCAACCTACACTGCAGCCAAAAGCCAGTGCCCAGGCTCCGATTGGGGATAAGTATCTATGCAGATTTGACCCACTGTCTTCGCTTTCCCTGAACATGATATCACCCGTTATTTAATGCCGGGCGGTATGCCCGGCATTAAAAATCTCCATATAATATAGGCTTACAGTTTGGAATATCCAAATCCGTTACAAATAGCATCCACTGCAATACCGTCTCTGCACATAGGGCAGGTATCGTGTGTATAGCTTGCATAATCAGGGAAATCTCTCTTTGTAAAAAGAGCTCTGATAGGAATATCCTCAATCTGAGTTGCAATAGAAAATACCGCTGATATTCCCACAATCTCTCCTCTATAGAATCTCACTGAATCAAGGGCTGTCTTCAAAGTTCCGCCTGTAGTAGCTGAATCGATGAGGATCAGTACCTTCTTTCCATTTATCATATGCTGATTGTTCTCTCTGAACATCATCTGACCATTTACATTGTACTCAGGGCTGGTGATATACATGGTTTTGTGGGAATTCATCGAGATAATACCTGCCTCTGTAAGCTTGTTAGCCAAGTATGAACCTATAACCTCTGTTCCGTTAAGGCACAGGATGGTGTCGATAACGTCGGAAGCCAGATACATTTCAGCCAGCGCCTCACCTGTGGCTCTTGCCTCTTTCATTCTCGCCTTTGTATCACAAAGGTCCATGTAGTAGTTTACGTGTGAATGCGGAGTTATAAAATGTCCCTTGTTAACTCTCAAAATAACATCGCTATTTCTGGAATATCCAATCTTTTGATAACCCTGCATAAAACAACCTCCTCACCTGATCATATTATTATAGTAGCGTTAATACATTTATCCCTTTTTCTCTGTCTCTCTGAGCTTCTTGATTCCTTCAATTGCAGTTTTATATATCAATGCCATGTGCCTTGAAGCCGGATCATTCATATCGCACTTGTTCTGCATCAGCTTAAAATGCTGCAATGCCTCATCTATCACAGATTTGGAGATTACATATCCATCACAATAAAGTGTTCCTGTATCCGGATCGAAACGTGATTCTTCAAATCTTGTCTTAGCATAATCACCTGCGCCCATGCTGGCTGCTAGCTGATTTATCAGATCAGTTCTTGTGTCTCCCATATGCGTCTCCTTCTTATATTATAATCATATTAGTACTGTAAAAAAATTTTATCACGTGTCAAAATGAACGGCAACCCGTTAAAATTTTATAACAATTGTATAAATTAAAAAATCATATAGAAAACTGAATTGAAATAAATATTCTCCATACACATGTTCGCTTCGAAATTATCATTCAAAATTTCCTATGGAAAAATGAATTTTTCTTTCATTTATAACGTTTTTTCATAAATTTTTAATCAATTAATAATTAGCAGTTTCCGTTATTATGATACGATTTATGAGCTTTGGGAATGTATAGAATTGGAGGCGACGAGATGAAAAAACTGCTATCTTACTTAATTTCTTTGTCCATGATAATTGGAACGACCACAAATGTTTATGCCACCTCAGACATTATTATTTCAGATGAATCTCTGAATGTTGATAATTACTCTGATGAGGATTCTATTGAAATAATAGATCAGAATAATTACGACGCCTCAGAAGATGAACCTATAATAATTGAATCAGAAGACGATGACCAGGACGTTATTGATATCTTTGATGAATCAGACTCTGAGCAGCCAACTGCATCTGATTTAAATGAAGATGATCTTGACATAATGGATGACATCAAACTGAATTATCACAACTTCTCGGGTGAAGATGACTTTGAGAGCGTCCTTGACGGCGCATCCGAAGATATCAGTTATGGCCCCTCATCAGGCTATTCCTACCCTGCTCAGTATATTACCCCTGATCTTCCTGCACTGAGGGATCAGAACCCCTATGGAAGCTGCTGGGCACATGCTACATTGGCATTGGCTGAAATCAACCTCATGAAAAAGGGAATAAATCTATCAGCCGACCTGTCTGAAGTTCATCTCGCATATTTTTCCTACAATTTCGTTACTGACCCCCTTGGCTGTCTTAGCGGTGATAGTAATGCCCTGAATTCCACCGAATCTTTCATGGATGTTGGCGGAAACGTCAACTTTGCCCTCCATGTTCTTTCTTCCTGGCAGGGAGCACTTAATGAGTCCAGAGTACCTTATAGCAGAGCAGCTATAGTAATCAAGAACGGACTGTCAGAAGATCTTGCATATGATGACAATTATCACGTAAAGAATTTCTATAAAGAACAGTATAAAGTTGATGGCGAGCTGAATCTCAACCCTATGAAGGAACTCATCATGAGAACCGGCGCCATGAGCATCAGTTACAAGCATTCAAATAATACCGGCATATACAACAAAGATAACAACTGTTATTACAACTCCGGAACAGCTTCCGGCGGCCACGCAGTAACCGTTGTTGGGTGGGATGATAATTTCTCCAAAGATAATTTCACCAAGAAGCCTGCAGGAGATGGCGCATGGCTCGTAAGAAACAGCTGGTACGGCACCAGTGCCAAGAATAAAGGCTACACAGAAGACAGCTTATATGGCTATTTCTGGATGTCATATTATGAGCCAACCATCAGTGATACAGTTTACGCAGCAGACTTTGAGGCTGCCTGGGATTATGACAACAACTATCAGTACGATGGTTCCATGGCTTCCTCCAGCATTACCATCAACAAGCTGGCCAATATTTTTACAGCATCTTCCGGCGCTGATCTGGAAGTTATCAGAGCGGTTTCTTTCTCTACCACAGACAGTAATGTGCCTTATCAGGTTCAGGTTTACACAAACCTCACAAGCTCCACAAATCCTACGAGCGGTACTTTGGTAGCCACCTTAGTGGGCAGCACAGAATTTGCCGGCTATTACACTGTTCCTATGGAAAAAGAGATTACCATAGAAAAAGGCAAGAAATTCTCTGTAGTAGTTTCAACTACAAATTCTTCCTCTATAACTCTTGAAACAGAAAGAAATGGTTCCTCTTCTAACTGGTATAAGAGTATTGCCTCCATAAAGAAGGGACAGAGCTTCTATTACAATGGTAAAAACTGGGTTGATATGCAGCCCACAGGCTTTGGAAATATCCGAATTAAGGCCTTTACAGACGATTTTGCAGAGGAAGCAGGTGCTCCTGCCCCCGTCAGAGTTACTCTTAATGCAAACGGCGGTTCAACTTCCGTAAGCACCCTCACGCTTTATAATACATACTCAGGATTGCCTACACTTACCAGAACCGGATACACCTTTGATGGCTGGTATTCCGCAGCTGTAGGCGGAACAAAAGTAAGCAACGGCAACAGCCTTGTTTCCGGTGCAGATCATACTCTTTATGCACACTGGACAGAGATTACCTATACTGTAACCCTGGATGCCAACGGCGGAACCTGTTCTGTAAGTTCGCTGTCCCTGTTTGGTTATTATTCAGGGCTGCCTACTCCTCAGAGAACCGGTTATACATTTGACGGCTGGTACTCTGCTGTTACAGGTGGAACCAGAGTTGATGACACTGACGCGCTTATTACCAGCGCTGACCATACAATCCATGCTCATTGGAATCCTATTAGTTATACAGTTAAGTTTAACGCCAACGGTGGATCGGGAACCATGGCTTCTAAGTCATGCGTCTACGACACTTCCTATACCCTCACTGCCAACGCATTTACGGCACCTGCAGGATATAAATTCTCAAAATGGAACACTAAGGCCGATGGCACAGGAACAAGCTATGTAAACTCAGGCACTATCAAGAACCTGTCTCATACAAATAATGCAACTATCAATCTGTACGCCCAGTGGGAAACTGTACATTATCTGGTTACCCTCGACGCTAACGGCGGAACCTGCTCCACAAGTAAGCTGAGCATGGCCCTGGTTTATTCAGGTCTTGTAACTCCCAGCAGAACCGGCTATAACTTCACAGGCTGGTATACAGCTAAGACCGGTGGAACAAAGGTAGAAAATGGTGATGCGCTGGCAACCTTCGCTGCTCACACTATTTACGCGCAGTGGTCACAGATTCTTTATACCGTAACCCTTGATGCCAACGGCGGAACCTCTTCAGTGACATCTCTTTCTCTGTATGGTACATATTCAGGTCTTCCTACCCCTACAAGAGAGGGCTACAACTTCGAAGGCTGGTACTCAGAAAAGACAAACGGAATAAAGGTTGTAAACAATGACGCGCTCCTGACCGAAGGACCACACACACTTTACGCTCATTGGACAGAGATAAAATATGTCGTTACCCTGAATGCCAACGGTGGCACTTCTCCAGTGACATCTCTTTCTCTGTATGGTACATATTCAGGTCTTCAATCCGCATCCAGAACCGGCTATACCTTCAATGGATGGTATACTGCCAAGACCGGTGGAACAAAGGTAGCTAATGGCGATAAACTCGCCTCTTCCGGTGACCACACACTCTATGCCCAGTGGACACCATATAAATACACTGTACGATTCAATGCCAACGGCGGAACAGGCTCCATGGCTAGTCTGAGCTGCAATTATGACAGCTCCTATGCCCTTACAGCCAATGCATTTACCGCTCCTGCCGGCTACAGATTTACTAAATGGAACACCAAGGCAGATGGCACAGGCACAAACTACGCAGACTCTGCCTCTATCAAGAACCTTGTTTCAACAAATAATTCTGTGGTAGATCTCTACGCTCAGTGGGAAGCTGTAAAATACACTATTTCCCTTGATGCCTGTGGTGGAACTTCATCAGTTATTCAGTTGACCAACGCTCTCGTTTACTCAGGTCTCACCACTCCAACAAGGGCAACATATACCTTCGAGGGCTGGTATACTGCAAAGACCGGCGGCACAAAGGTTGTAAATGGCGATAAGCTCGCAACCTACAGCAATCACACTCTGTATGCCCAGTGGAAAGAGATCAAGCACACCATCACCCTCAATGCCAACGGTGGCAGCGTGACTGTTTCTTCACTTTCACTGCACGGAACCTACTCAGATCTTCCTACGCCATCCAGAACTGGATATCTCTTTAATGGCTGGTACTCCGAGAAATCCGGCGGAACTTTGATCACCAACGGAAAAGCTCTTCTTGTGAATGAAGATCATGAATTATTTGCTCATTGGACAGCAATAAAATATGCCGTAAGCTTTAATGCTAATGGAGGAAGCGGCTCAATGTCATCCATGACATGCAGCTTTGATACCTCCTATACAATACCAAATAACGGTTTCCAGGCGCCTGGCGGCTACAGATTCGTCAGCTGGAATACAAAGGCAGATGGATCAGGCAAGAACTATGCTCCTTCTGTAACAATTAAAAACATTACATCCACAAATGGATATGTGCTGAACCTGTATGCTCAGTGGGAAACTGTAAGCTACATTATTACTCTTGATGCTGACGACGGCCAGGTTGAGACAGAAAGCCTTACAAACGTTCTTGTATATTCAGGTCTTCCTACCGCATCAAAAGAAGGTTTCACATTTGACGGCTGGTTTACACAGAAGATCGGCGGTTCAAAAGTAGTTAACGGCGATAAGCTCCACGTTTATGAGGATCATACTCTGTATGCACACTACACAGAGAACCCGCATAAGATCACTTTTGATGCCAACGGTGGATCAGTATCGATTAACTCCCTGTACTTAATCGGAACATACTCAGATCTTCCGGTTCCTACTAAGACAGGCTACAATTTCGATGGCTGGTTCACACAGAAAAACGGCGGTACTATGGTATCAAACGGCAATACCCTCGTTATGAAGCTTGATCACACACTGTATGCTCACTGGTCTGCTATTTCCTACAGGATATCATTCAATGCCAACGGCGGCTCCGGAACCATGGCAGATATGCTCTGTTCCTACGACGAGACATACAAGCTTACCAGAGCAGGTTTCTCTGCTCCTTCAGGATATGTATTCAGCGCATGGAATACCAAGGCTGACGGCAGCGGCGTAACCTACGGCGACGCAGCTTCAGTACGAAATCTGGCCAATACAGATAATGCCCAGGTAATCCTCTATGCTCAGTGGAAAGAAGGAAGTTACACAATCACGCTGGATCTGGGCGGTGGCTCGTGCAATGTAACCTCCCTTGTAGCAACCCGCAAATATGTTGGACTTCCTACTCCTACCAGAACAGGATATACCTTTGCAGGATGGTTCTCAGAAAAAACCGGTGGCACCAAGATAAAAGAAGGCGCTGCACTTCTCGTTCTTGGAAATCACACCATTTATGCTCAGTGGACAGCCATAAAGTACACCATTAAGTTTTATGCCAACGGCGGTTCAGGAACTATGTCCACCATGACCTGCTACTACGATGAGTCCTACATGCTTACGCAGAATAAATTTAAAGCTAAGTCAGGATACGAGTTCAAGAACTGGAATACCATGTCAGATGGCAGTGGAATAACCTATAACGACGAAGAAGTTATTACAAATCTGACTTCAATTAACAGTGATACAATTGAGCTCTTTGCCCAGTGGGATATTCTTCATTACACAATTACCTTCGACGGCAATGGCGGAACATCTCCTATTGAGTCCACAAGGCTTGCCCTTACTTATTCTGACCTGCCGACTCCAACCAGAGAAGGTTACAGTTTCGTTGCATGGTACACTACAAGATCGGGCGGTACTAAAGTCTATGATGGTAAAAAACTTACTTCTTTCAAAGACCACACACTATATGCCCGCTGGAAAGCAATAAAGTACACTGTTACCTACAATGGAAATGGCGGTACCGGAAACGTAAAGGTTCAGACCTGTACCTATGATAAGAGTCATTTAGTTTCTGCATGCAGCTATAAGGCACCTGCCGGCTATAAGTTCACATCCTGGAATACAGAGCCTGATGCCAGCGGAACAACCTACTTAAAGAGCGAAAGATTTATGAATCTGAGGTCCAATGAAGGTGATAATTATAACCTTTATGCTCAGTGGACACCGATTATCTACACCATCGTACTCTCCGCAAATGGCGGTACTGTAGAAGAGACCAAAATAAAGAATGCGCTCGTTTACTCTGATCTTCCTATTCCAACCAGAGTAGGCTACATATTTGATGGCTGGTTCACTTCCAAATCAGCCGGAGTTGAAGTCAAAAACGGTGATCCTCTTCACGCTTTCAAGGCTCACACCTTGTACGCCCACTGGACACCAATCACTTATACTGTAGTATTTAACCTTAATGGCGGCAGCGGATATGTTCCTGAAGTGGAAGCTTCTTATGGCAAGTCCTACGCTATAGACAAGAGTGGTCTGATAGCTCCTGAAGGATTCAAATTCAAAGAATGGAGCACAGAGCCCGATGGAACAGGAACCATTATTAAGAGCACAGCTAAAATTAAAAATCTCTCCACAAAGGACGGCGATGTAGTTACTTTATACGCCCAGTGGAAATAAACCCTAAAAATAACTAATGTAATTCTATAATTCCCAAGCAATACATAGTTTCGCGCCATATATTCTCAAAGTATATGGCGCGAAACTATTTTTTTGTCGAAATTTTATTACAAAAAAATTAATATTTTTTTTAAAATTATTTAATTTCTGCTTTATTTTTTATCAGATTATGATAATATATTCAATGCGCGAATAACAGTTGTGGAGGAAACACATGAAAAGAAAGTTGTTGTCATTAATCCTGGCTGCTTCTATGGTCATGGGAACAGCTACGGACGTCTACGCAGTATCAGATATTACTATTACTGCTGAGACCCTGGATGAGGACCAGGACGAATTCGGCATCGAGATCGTAGACGATGCTGAGCAATCAACTGAAGATTCAACAGAAGAAGATGCTTCAGAAGATTCACTTGTAATTATCGATGATGCAGATGACGATTCCGCATCTACATCAAGCTCAGATGAAGCTATTATCGAGTCATCTGAGGACGCTAGTTCAGAAGCAAGTTCTGACGAAGATGAGATTTCAATCTTTGACGAGGACGCATCTGACGCTAGTTCAGAAGAAAGCTCTGACGAGAGCGACATCGCTTCATCAGAGGATTCAATCAACCCTGAAGATATCGTATTGAACTACCACGATATCGAGAGAGACGAACACTTTGAGGGTGTACTTGAAGGTCTTGAGGACACTGAGAGCTACGATGCTATCGTGAACGAAACTTACCCTGCTAAGTACATCACTTCTAACCTTCCAAATCTTAGAGACCAGAACCCTTACGGTTCATGCTGGGCTCACTCTGAGATGGCTTTGGCTGAGATAAGCCTTATGAAGAAGGGTATCGTTAAGACAGCTGATATGTCAGAGGTTCACACTGCATACTTTACTTACCATTCAGTAACTGATCCTCTTGGCGGAACAGCAGGCGATTCAAACGGTATTCCAGCAGGTTCAGACAACTTCCTGGATCTTGGTGGTAATATCCAGCTCGGATGTAACGTATTATCTAACTGGATGGGTGCTGCAGATGAGAGCGTTGCTCCTTACAAGAATGCTGCTCAGTACATCAGAAGCGGTCTTGCATCAAACCTTGCTTACAAGGATGCTGCTCACCTTACTAACTACTACATGGCAAACTATTCAACATCTGCTGGTGACCTGAATGCCGTTAAGAAGCTTATTGTTGACTATGGTGCTGTTGGAATCAGCTACTATCACAGCAGCTATTCTGGAATCTATAATAGTGCTCATAACAGTTACTACAACAAGAATGCTTCAAGATATTCTTCAAACCACGCTGTTACAGTTGTAGGTTGGGATGATAACTTCTCTAAGTACAACTTTACCAACACTCCTGCCGGAAATGGTGCTTGGCTTGTAAGAAACAGCTGGACAACAAAGAACAACGAGTACAGCTTATTTGGTTACTTCTGGATGTCATACTATGAGCCTTCTATCGGTGGTAACACAAAGATTGTTATGGCTATGGATTATGGCCCATCTAACAATTACGCAAATAACTACCAGTATGATGGATCAATGCTTGCAGAAAGTATTTACGGTTCAAAGTTCGCTAACATATTTACTGCTCACTCAGGTAGCGCAACTGAGACACTTAGTGCAGTATCATTCATGACACCTACAAGTAATACTAAGTACACTGTTAAAGTTTACAAGAACGTAAACGGTACAAACCCTGAAAGTGGTTCTTGCGTAGCAACAATGAGCGGATCACAGAGCTATGCCGGATATTACACAATTCCACTTTCAAAGCCCGTAGTAATGAACAAGGGAACAAAGTTCTCTGTAGTAGTTGAGCTTGCTAAGGCAAGTGGCGGTTCTGCTTACATGGGTGTAGAAGGAAAAGCTAACGCTTGGTTCACATGTAACTTCAAGGTTACAAGAGGCCAGAGTTTCGTATACAGCGGCGGCTGGAAAGACATGGTAGACAGAACAAGCAGCTATGGTAACCTTAAGATCAAGGCATTCACAAATAACGGTGGATCTGCTCCTACACCTCCTGCTCCTGGCGGAACAGTAGTTGTAACACTTAACCCCAACGGATCAAAGGCTAAGGTTAAGACTGTAAAGATTAAGAACGGCAAGTACTCAGGTCTTTCAAAGCTTTCAAGAACTGGTTACACATTCCAGGGATGGTGGACAGCTGTATCTGGCGGAAGACAGGTTAAGAACTCAGATCCTCTTGCTTCTAACTCTAACCACACTCTTTACGCTCGTTGGGCTGTAAACACCTACACTGTAACATTCAACGGCAATGGAGCAACATCCGGAAGCATGGGCACAGCTGCTTACAGATATGACACAAATAACGGCTTCCCACGTAATAACTACGCTAAGTATGGTTATACATTCCAGGGATGGAGCAAGTCTAAGAGCGGTAAACCTCTTGCAAGCATCCATAATCTTTCAGCTAAGAATGGTGCTAAGATTACACTTTATGCTCAGTGGAAGATTCTTTCCTACGATGTAGCATTTGACACAATGGGTGGCAACAAGATTGCAACCAAGAATGTTAAGTTCAACGTATCCAAGAAGTCATTTGGAACAGTTAAGAAGCCTTCAACACCTAAGCGTAAAGGTTATACATTTGTAAACTGGTACACTGACAGAAACTGCAGAAACGTATACAACTTTAACTCACAGGTAACACGTAACATCACACTTTATGCTGGTTGGAGAGCAAATACTTACACTGTTACTTTCAACGCTAACGGCGGTCAGGGCAAGACAACTACAATGACTTGCACATACGACAGAGCTTACAACCTTCCAGGCGGCTTCAGCAAGTATGGTTACAACTTTGCTGGTTGGGGCAAATCAAAGGGTGGAAAGACTCTTCCTAACATCTTAAATCTTACAGATAAGAATAACGGAAAAGTTACTCTTTATGCTCACTGGAATATTTGGACTCATAACGTTTACTTCAACTCTATGGGTGGAAGTGCAGTAAAGACAAAGACAGTTAAGTTCAATCCTAGCAAGAAGACATGGGGTAAGGTATCTAAGCCTTCATCTCCTAAGAGAAAGGGATTCAAGTTTACAGGCTGGTTCACAGACAAGAGCTGCAGAAATGCATATAACTTCAAGAATCCTGTAAATAATAACATTACACTCTATGCTGGTTGGACAAGAAGCAGCAAATAATATTTAGTAATCTCACCCCGGATATCAATCTGATATCCGGGGTGTTTTTATTTCCCATATTTTTCCATAAAAATGTAGCCTATAATGGCAAAACCATGTATTATATCTATGTGTGGGATGAACTATGTTTTGATTAAGTATTGGAGGAAAGTATGGGAAAAAAATCCATTAAAGAGAACAAGAATATATACTTTGAGAGCCGCGAAGCTGCTGGTCTCACAAGGGCACAGGCCAGTGAACTTATTGGAACCATCAGCGAAAGCCGCATTGAGAAGCTTGAAACAGGAAAAACTGCAATCTATCCTGAAGATGTTGTAGATATGGCTCTTGCTTACAAGAAGCCTGAACTCTGTAATTATTACTGCACACATGAGTGCCGTATCGGCCAGTCTTCTGTTCCGGAAGTAAGCCCCAAGCTCAATACACTTTCTGAAATTGTCCTTGGTATGCTTTCTGCCCTCAATTCATTGGACAGACAGAAGGACAGACTTATTGACATTACTGCAGATGGCGAGATCACCGAGGATGAACTTCCTGATTTTGTCAGCATACAAAAACAGTTAGATCAGATTGACCTAACTGTTGAAGCTTTAAAAATATGGATTGCAAATACAATTGCTGACGGAAAGATTGATAAAGCCAAACTTGATGCTCTCACAAAAGCATCAAAGTAATATCACTCTTCTTCCTGATTGAATATCTTGGCAACAGCAACCTTAACATCAGAGGAGGTAAAGGGCTTGATTACAAAGTCCTTTGCCCCTTTTTTTATTGCCATTACGATCATATTCTCATATTTCTGGTCTGAGCACATGATTACATTGGCATTGGGGTCATACTTGATTACCTCTGTAAGGGCATCAATTCCGTTCATTTTGGGCATATTAATATCAAGGATCAGAAGATCAGGTTTCTTCTCCTTGTAAAACTCTACTGCCTGAAGCCCTGTGGTGGCTTCGCCGACAATCTGAAACTCATCAGGATTAAGCGCGGCTTTGAGCATCTCTCTCATAAGAGTAGTATCATCTGCAATAAGAATTTTTTTCTTCATGGCAATTCTCCTTTTTCAGATATTCCGACACTTATATTATGACAGTATTCTTACTAATATTTCAAATAAAAACAATATAAAATAATGTTAAAAATACTATTCTGCATCCTGATAAAGCAAATATGGCTTTCTTTTTTCCTTGAATCTCGCAATATCATCTGTAAAGGATGCTTTTATTTGTTCTGGGGACTGCCCTTCTTCAATGGCAAGTCTTACTTTGTTAGTTCCAAACAGGTAATCAACCCAGAATTTCCCGTACTTGTCCTTTTTACCCCAGAAAGACTTATCTGTATTCACTTCCTGGAAATAGTTATACGCATCGATTAGATAATTCAAGTTGATATGCTCTTCTGATATCTCATTTAGCTTCTTACTCTGCAAAGATATACCATAACACACCTGTCCTTCAAAAACAGGATTTGAGGCACCTTCAGTGCTTACAGGAGTAAACTCATAATCATAACTCTCGATACCCTCAAAATATGGACTTCCAAATACGGCAAAGGGGTTATCTGTTCCTCTTCCAACTGATACAACTGTATTTTCAAAATAACAAGTGGATGGGTATAAAAGCACTGCCTCTGCCGTTTTCAGGTTTGGAGACGGGTTTTTTGTCAGCTTGACTATGTCCTCATGATGATAATTCTGACATGGGATTACAGTGAGGTCACAGCTATTTTTCCCTGTGGAAAGCCATCCTTCACCGTTGATCATTCTTGCCAGCTCCCCAAGCGTCATTCCATGGACTACAGGTATTGGTAAAAGACCGGCCTTGGATTTATATTCATCCTCCAGTATTGGGCCGTCCACATAAAAACCATTGGGATTCGGGCGATCCAGTACAACAACCTTCTTTCCTGCCTTCGCACAAGCTTCCATCATATAGTACATGGAAATGTAGTATGTATAATATCTGACTCCTACATCCTGAATATCTATTACCAGCACATCAAAGGTGTCCATATCCTTGGAACTGGGTTCCTTAGTATCGCCGTCACCATATAAGGAGAGAATCGGTACACCGGTTTTTTCATCTACTGAAGACGAAACGTCCGAGCCGGCATCCGCTGTTCCCCTAAATCCATGCTCAGGGGCAAATACCGCCGTCACCTCTACTCCATTCTCTATAAGCGCATCAAGTATGTGCTTCTCATTTATCGTATCATTGCCGATAATTCCTGTATGATTGGTAAAAAGAGCTGTTCTCTTCCCTTCCAGCAGCGGCAGATAAAAATCAAACTGCTCATTTCCCAGCAAAATATCCGCTTCTACATGCTTATCAACCTCAATTTCTGCCTTTGGAATGATAAGTCCCTGAATACTGTCTCCAATGCCCTCTACGTTGTAAGAAACGCCATCTACGACAATAGTTTTGACGTTTTCGATGGAACTAAACAGCCTTTCATCAACGTAGTTAAGCTTATCCGGCACCTCTCCCACTTCCAGCATCTCAATTAGTCCCTTTACTCTGGGGCCATGCATAGGATTACACTCTGCAATGCAGGAAATCCAGCCTTCTTTTGCATATTCAAGAGCTTCCTTATTAACGCCGTCAAAAGAAACCACCATAATATCGCCATTTCTGATATCGGGTCCGGGATGTTTTCCGGCGCTGATAATGGCATCAATAGCTCCGATGGCTTCATTATCATTTTCACAGTACACAACATTTATATTGTCATAGCGCTTCAGAAAATCAGCCATGACCTCTCTGCCCTTGGTCTCTGTAAAATCTCCGCTTGCTTCAGCAAGAAGATCCCAGCCGTTTTCCCTGGCAGCCTCAGATAAGCCCTTTGTCCTTCCTATCTGGGCCGTTGAACCAATGGTTCCCTGAATATTTACAATATGCAGATCATCGGAATCAATGCCTATACTCTGAGTATAATATTTGATCCAAGAAGCCATCTTCTTGCCTTCCAACTCAAAATCAGATCCTACCCAGCATGAATACAGGTCTTTATTACTTACATCTACCATTCGGTCCACAATAATAACGGGTATTTCAGCCTCTTTTGCCTCCTGAAGTACAAAATCCCATCCGCTTTCAGTTACCGGCGCTAAAACAATATAATCAACGCCCTGCTGAATAAATGTCCTGACTGCAGTTATCTGATTAGCCTGCTTCTGCTGACCATTTTTAAAGATAAGATTGTAGCCCTCATCCTGAGTAAAGGCATTCTGCATGGAAAGACTGTTGGAATTCCTCCAGTCTGATTCTGCACCAACTTGTGAAAAGCCAACCGTTATCAATTTTTCTCTACCGAAATCATTCCCCTTTTCCTCCGGCTTTTTGCCGCCGATGCCGCAGCTTACGGCTGTAACTGCCAGAAAAAGAATCGCCGCAGCTATCCCTACGTTTTTCTTCATAAACCTATATCCCCTCAAATCCTTTTTTAGGCTTAAATTCCATAACGAATAATATCTTCTTCTGTAATTGTCGTTGCATCGAACCCTTTTTCATTTAAAATAATGGTTTTATCAGCAAGCCTTCCGCCGCTTTCAAGGGTCTTTATGATCTCATCCAGGTAACTTGCCTGAAATGGATTGCATTGACCGTCATAATTCCATCTCTTTGCAAGTAGCTCCTCCAAAGCCCACCTATTACAATCAAATCCCATAATGCAGACATCCTGCCCAACACCATGAGAAATACCGGCTTCATCAAGGGCTTCCACAGCCCCCTTAGCCATATCGTCATTCTCCGCGTAGATGACATTAAACTGCTTGCCGTCATCTATCACTGCCTTTACAATTTCTTTTGCCTCGCTGGAACTCCAATTTGCAGTCTGCTGTTCCACAATGGTCCAGTTCTGTTCCATCGAGATTCTCTTTTCCAATGCAGAACTGCGTCCCTGCTGAGCTGCAGAACCCATTACACCCTGTATATGGACTATCTTATAATCAGAGAATCCCTGCCCTGCCAGCCAGTCTACAGCAGTCTGTCCCTCCTGTTCCATATCGGATATAACCGATACTTCATAGAAAGACTCATCCACATCAATGGTTCTGTCAAAAAGAATGACTTTAACCCCTGCGTCCCTGGCCTGTTTCATAACAACCTTCCATCCGGAAGTATCAGCAGCTGATAATAGAAGATACTCAACTCCATCCTGTATAAAGCCCTGGGCCGCTTCAATCTGCTCTTCATTACGTGAACCATAGGCAAAATGGGCTTCATAGCCATTGCTTTCTGTGAATTTCGACCTGATATCAAGATCATTAGCCGTTCTATAGCCTGATTCATCCGGAGAATTGTTCACTATCCCAACCTTGATAAGCTTACCGGAAGGATTCACAGGTAGCCTGGATCCACACCCCATAAGACCAAACGTCATGACCACCAGCATTAAAAAGGATATATATCTCTTCTTCATACCAGACTTTCTCCTTTCACAGGAATGTTATGGTTGCCCACCGGTATCTTTGGTAACCTGATCAGTATGGTTGTTCCTTTGCCAAATTCGCTGTCTATACTAAGACCGTATTCTTCGCCAAAATTTAGCCGTATTCGCTGATTTACATTATAAAGGCCATATACCTCACCCTTGGTGGGTCCGTCCTTTATTAGGCCCCTTCTAACTTCTTCTAAGCGGTCCTTGTCCATTCCAAGTCCGTCGTCTTTAATCTGGATAACAAAATCATTCTTATTTTCAGCCCCGGTTATGGATACTCTTCCGCCGCCTTTGCGGTTCTTAATGCCGTGATAAAGCGCATTTTCCACAATTGGCTGGATAGTGATCTTAGGAATGCTGTAATTATAGATATCTTTTGCCACATTTATCTCGTAGGCAAGAATATCCCTGTACCTTATCTGCTGGATCTCCAGATAGCTCTTAACATGCTGTAGTTCGTCCCTAACGCTCACAATCTCTCTTCCCTTACTGAGAGAAAATCTGAAAAAGTCAGAGAGTGAGTCCACCATGCTCACTACCTGATCCTGATTTCCGGCTTCGGCCGACCAGGCAATGGCATCTAGAGTATTGTACAAAAAGTGTGGGTTGATCTGAGCCTGAAGAAGTTCAAATTCAGCCTTTCGCAGCTGTTTCTGTTCCTCTTTAACCTGATCTTCAATGGGCCTGGTAATGACCTTTGATCCCCAAAGAGAAAAAGCGATAATTAAAAAGAAAAGAAGTGTAAAAATAGCAATTGATATCCAAAAAGTGCGCAGAAACAGGCCTCTATTCTCCGCTTGAACAGACTGAAGCTGCTTGTTTTCGTAGTAGATATATTCATTGATTGTTTCCTGAATAAGAGATGTGACTATCTGAACATCATTCTCCCAAATAAGCATGTTATCCTCATACTTATTCTGGTGCTGTAAATTCTCTCTGATGCGATAGACATAGATATCAAGATTTTTAAGATATTTCTCAGCGCTGTCAAGACGCTTTAAATTATCCTGAGAATAAGTATAATCTCTCAAACTCTGGACGATTTCGTTTGCATTCTTTATAAGCCCGGGAAGCTGTGAATCTTTCCAGGCAACATTTCCAACAATTAAAAGATATGTCTCGTAATCAAAATCTTCCTTGAAGTCCAAACTAAACTCACTGGCTTCCACAACAGAGTTCAGCATGTCATTATATCTGGTATTTACCACCCACAGATTATAGAAGGCATATACCATAAGAATAATGTTTGGCAAAAGAAGTAGAAGATAAGACCATCTTATTCTGTCAGCCAGCTTTGCGTCGTTCCGGTTCCATCGTTTTCTACCTATCATCCTTTACCCCATAAAGCCCCCAATATAGCATATTGGGGGCTGGATTTTTACTGATAACATTCATGCTCATCCAGACGAACTGCACTGACGATCAGTCTCATATCATCCTCCGCTGTACAGGTGGACAATGTGACGATGTGATCATCTTCAGTAGCAACTATGTCTGATGAACAATAAGAGCTGCTGGTAATCTCGTCGATAACATCCTTAAAGCCGGACGGATTAGTTCCATAAGTATAATAGATATCCGAGTTTTCAGGGACATCCTCATACGCAAATATCTGATATCTGTAAATTTTATCCCCAGTGAAGATCTGGAAATACTGATGATTCTGGTAATAATCTCTATTTGTCTTGTAGTACCTGAGCTTGCCGAACATAGACAGATCTCGCATATTATGACCATAGATCAACACATGTGGATCCGAAAAATCCGGTGTAGCTTCTCCATCAAGAAAAATAGATCCTGCTCTGGCAACTTCTCCTGTGTAGGTTGTACGCAAATACTTAGTATTGTCACCTGAATAAAGAATAGGATAGCTGATATCCTCATTCTCAAAAATAATCCAGCCTACAACGTCAGGATACTTGCTCTTTAAATCCTCGAGATTCACAGATGCATAGTTCCACCACACATCCGGCTCCTCTACTGAAAGAGTGTCAACAATTCCGTCAGTATTCTCTATACCGGCATTAGCTTCTTCAACAACATTTACATCATTTACTGATACATATTCCTCAGAAGTTTCCTGATAAAGAGTCTCTGACTTATTGTATTCATTGACTGTACTGTACAACACACCGGCAGCAACCAGCATAAGAATGCTTCCTGCCGCCATAAGAAGAGACCATCTCTTTGCGGCGATCTTCTTAAAAAAGAATTTGATGGTTGTTACGATTACAATAGCAGTTAAAAGATAGGCTCTTTCAAACTTGGTTATCTTTTTTTTTTCGTTTCTGCCGGTGCCTTAACCTTGTTTGCCTTGAGAGACTCATAAGCAGCAACACTGGTAAGAATTACACCTGCAAAAAGTACAAGTACCCATATCCAGAGAACAGGAAGATTGTCGCCTGTTCTAGGTGCACGTGATCCGCTGGAACTACTGTCATCAGGGCCTGCACCACCTGAAATACTTGCTCCTGAAGAATTAGAAGTATAAACAAGTGTGAAATTGGAGAAGTATCTTGAATAAATAGTCACTTTTCCGTTATTAACAACAAATCCCTCTGTAGTGTTGCTGGTAGGAATTCTATCAAGCTTCACCATCTCTGCAGTTTCACTTCCGTGCTCACGGATAACCACAAGATTCTTGGAAGTGTTTGCTTTACCTAAAGTAAGGGCAATATCAATAGCTGTATCAAACTCGTTTACATTTCTGTCTGACTCTAACAATCCGCTTGCTGATGATACCTTTTCATTAACAGTGATGTCATAGCACTCAACAACTACGCTTGAATCTCTAAGTCCGCTGATAATATCTTCAGCCTGTTCGCTGATATTAGAGCGGTCGATTGAGGTTACATTGATGGTGTAAACCTTCTTCTTGTTTGGATTCTGGTTCTGCCATGTTGTAGCCAGTGTATCAAGTCTTGATGATTTAGTAACAGCTGTTACGGAACCGTTTCCTGCCAGCTTCGGCTCATTCTGAGTGGAAGAAGAAGTATTGCTTCCCTGAATGATCCACTTGATATTGAGCTCACCACCATAAGAACCTTTACCGGTAAGCTTTATTGTAAATACCTGATCATTTGTGGTGCCTGCGTGTTTATCTGTGTCACCTGATACTGTGAAATCTGTATCTTTCTTCAATGTGCTGCCATTCAGTGTAAGAGTACTGATAGTTGGAGCAATTGAAGTAGTTGTGTATTTGATTGAAACTGTAAAGTCATTGTCCTTCTTCCAAGTTACAGTTGAACTTGAAATTGTACCTGTTACAGAAGTAGCATCGGCTATGGATGGTTTTGTTACATCAAACTGCTTGGTAACAGTAATATTGTCTTCATAACCTTCAGGATCCTTAGAAGATGCTAAATTTGAGAACTCAACCTCAATGAAGTAGTGCTGACCACTCTCATTGGCCTTCAAACTCTTGATATCGAGAGTCTTGCTGATTGAGTTTGTACCAGTTACTACATTGCTATCAATTTCCTCAGCAGAATCTGATGATTCACCGCTCTTAAGTGTCCACTCCGCAGCTGTGTAATCAGAACTGCTAATCTTAACGCTTACTGTTGTTCCATATGTATAGGTCTCGTTTACCGATACTGTACCTGAACCCTTACCTTTGATAGTAAGCTTTCCTTCAGTTTCTTCACCCACAGTATAATTAGGATCAAGAGCGTCTTTATCAACTACGAGAGCATATGTGCCAACCGGAAGCTTGTCATCACCGGTTACTGTTGATCCTTCTTCATCTGTAATCGCAATTGCAAATCCATCAAGCTCTTTAACTTTAATCTGCTTGTTGTCTTCGTCAGTAATCTTAACCCAACTATTCTTAACAATGGTCTTGGAAATGTATTCTGTTAAAGCATCTGCTGTCTTACCATAGGTCTGTGACTGAGCATGTCCCTTAGCAACAACAACATCAATAGGCTTCTTTTCAATAGACCACTTAAAACTAACAGGGTTAGTAGCACCAGGATACTTTGAAATATCATTCAAAATAACGGTTCCTGAATACTCACCTGCATCTATCTCTTGGTCACATGTAAATGACTGAATATCTGAAGCAGGTACTTTTGATCCATTATATGTTAAATCATCTGCAGTAGGTCCCTGTTTTGACTTATTATATACAAAACTCTTATTGATTGCGAAAGGCTCTACCTTTTTCGCAATAGACCAATTGATAGTATATGTTCCTTTATAGTTTCCCTTACCTGTAAGAGTTATCGTATAAGAGCCAACTGCACTCTTGCTTGTATCACCGCTCTCAGTGAAGTCAGTACCTTTCTTCAGAGTAACTTCATTTAAAGTAACAGTATATGTAGGTGTAATTGCAGATCCGGTGTAATCATATTTAAAGTTGTTCCCGCTAAGATCAGTCACAATTGCATCTGCAATAGATTTCTTTTCTACAATAGTCCATGTGATAATCTTAGTTCCAGTATACTTTCCAGCACCTGTTAAAGTTACTGTATAAGTTCCAGCTTCAGTTTTTGTTATATCACCGCTTTCAGTGAAGTCAGTACCTTTCTTCAGAGTAACTCCATTTAAAGTAACAGTATATGTAGGTGTAATTGCAAATCCAGTGTATTCATACTCAAAATTCTTGCCGCTAGAATCTGTCACTATTGCATCAGCTAAAGTTACTACTCTAAACTGCTTGGTAATTTTTTTGGAGGAAGTATTGTCTTTCTTAAATTCAACAAACAGGAAATAACTCTCTCCTTCAACATTGGCCTCTAATTCTTTTCCAAATGAAAGTGATGCCTGTCCATTATTAATAGAAATATCTGGTCCATTTTTAATTTCAGATGCCGTACTAGCTTTCTGTCCTTTTTTGAGTACCCAGCCAACACTGGTATATGAAGTACTCTTAAATGTTACGGAAACATCTTCTCCATACAAAAAAGAAGCATTAATCAATACGTTTTCTGTTGCAGGTGATGTGCCTTCCTTAAGTTTGAATTTACCCTTTGTAATATTAGCAGTATCAAGTTTGTAGTTTGAGCCAAGACTGTTTAAGTCAACAGTCAGTAAATAGCTTCCAATATTAGGAATAGTGTCACCATCTACTACAACCCCATTGCTATCCTCAAGTGCAAGAGCAAAACCTATCACGTCATCTACTGAAAGTGCTGTGCTTCCTGATGTAATAGTAATCTTCTTATCTTCCTTAGCCTTTTTTAGAAGTGCTGCTGCAAGAGCTTTTGCTGTTGGGCCATATGTAGTGGAATAATCACAACTAATCTTTACAGTAGAAAGTTCAACCGCCGCTATATTCCACTTAAATGAATATGCTCCACCTTCTACTAAAGTCTTGTATGGTTCTACATCAAATGTAATCTTTGCGTCATATTCTCCGGCATTAGTCTGTGCTGTAACCGGATCAAGTGTATATGCTGACTTATCAACATCTAAGCCGTCAACTTTTACTGTAAAATCATCCTTTGTAAGCTGCTGAGCAGTACCGTTATATGTGAAGGTCTTAGTTACCGTTACCTCAGTAACTGCAGCCTTGTCAGCAGAAATATTTTCTGTAGCATCATCTACGACTTTCTTTTCATCCTCCTCATCAATTACGATAAGGTCATCTGATGAAGAGCTTGAAGCGGCGTCTGAAGCATCCTCTGTTGAATCGTCCTCGGAATCATCAATTACAACGATGTCTGTATTCTCATCATCTGTTGATGCCTCATCCGTTGAAGCGTCTTCGTCTGAATCATCTACTATAGAAACGTCATCAGTTGCAGCTTCTTCTGATGCACTGTCGCCGGCATCATCTGATCCATCTTCCTCTGAACCATCGTCTATATCTACATCCTGTGATGATTCTATGGCAGAACTATCAGTATTTTCTGCAAATGATGTGCAGGTCAATCCGCCGAAGGCCATTGAAACCGCAACTATCCAAGCCAACGTGCGCTTGCTCGTTGGACTATTAATCACTCCATTAATAAGTTTTTTTACGCAATTCATACAACACTTCTCCCTAAAACATATATCCTCAAATCACCATGCAAAGCCCTCCAGTAGCGGCTTTCATGAAAACTTGATTTAAGATTCAATGGATTATATCCCTAAGTTACCATAAGGATACATACTACGAATCATTATACATTCTTTTTTTTGAATGAAAAAGATTTTTTTTCCTTTTATTTAATTTTCTTTTATCAATTTTTTAAGACGATTTTCACTTCCGCCTATCTATTGCCTTCTTCGCGCGGAAAGTAAGTTTAATTGTATACCCCTTAATTATATTTTCGCAAATAGTTAATACTATTTTAATTGGAATTGAAAATTGTATGGGGGATAATAAAAATATGTTAAATTGTCCACGTATTTTAGTATATTTGTGAGGATGGCGAACATGAAAAAAATAACTGTAACTCTTCTGGCTGCTGCTCTCTGTATGGGAACAGTTCTAAATGGCTGCGGCAAAACCGAGGTGGAGACTTCAGCTCCAGAGCAGCCTTTTACCGGAACTCTCAGACTTTTGAATATCAAAAGTGAAGTAAATGACCATCTGGTATCTCTTGGCAAACAATATCAGCAGGAGACCGGAGTAGGTGTAGAAGTTCTGTCCGTTCCTGCAGGAGTAGATGCACAGGCTACTTTGAAGGGATACTATCTTTCTGACCAGATGCCTGACATCATCGCCTGTGAAGCCTCAGGATTCTCTAACTGGGAAGGCCTGCTGGTGGATATGAGCGACCAGGAATGGGCCAGCAGAACAGACGCTGCCTATGTAGACGCTACCTACGGAACCATTGGATTCCCATATACCACAGAAGCCATCGGACTTGCATATAACGCAGACATTCTCAGTAAATGTGGCGTGGATCCAGCGTCAATTACCGGCCCCGAGGCCATGAAAGCCGTCTTTGAAGCCATAGACGCCAAAAAGGACTCCCTTGGGTTAAAAGGAGTTGTAGGTTACTGTGCAGAACCTGAAAATTTGGGCTGGTCCAGTGGAAATCACATTTTTGGAGCATATCTGGACTCGGGGCTTGCCAGAACAGACACTACCTACATCGATATGTTGAATAACAACAACGGAAAGCTGGACGAAAGCCGCTTTTCAAATTACGCAAATATGATAGGTCTTTTCATACAATATTCCGACCCTGACCTTGTTGTTGACGGAACCTACGAGGATCAGGTTATGAACTTTGCCTCCGGAAAATATGCCTTTGTAACGCAGGGCTCCTGGATCGGCGCGACTCTTACCGGCGACGATTCCAGCGCCTATACTGCAGCAGGTAACTTTGAAGTAGGCATGGTATCATATGCTTTCGAAAATGGCATGGACACAATCCTCACCAGTGCTCCTTCATGGTGGGCAGTGCCAAAGGAAGGAAACACTGAGGCTGCCCTTGCCTTTCTCCAGTGGTGCTCAGAAGATTCCGGACAAAAGATTCTGGTTGAAAACGCTGGTTTCATCAGTCCCTTCAAAGATTGCAAATATGTTGCTTCCGATCCATTTGCCCCGGTAATATCACAGTTTATTTCCGCCGGCAAGACTTCCAGTTGGCATTGGATGGATATGCCTGAGAATCTGGGCCAAAAAGGAATCGCCTTTGCCTTCCAGAAGTTTGCAAAGGGCGAACTTGATGCCGCAGGGTTCCTTAAGGAAGTTCAGAAAATAACAACCGATTGGTATTCTAAATTATAGGGAGGTGGCGTTTTGAGCAATAATTCATCTGTAAAGATTAGAAAAAAAGATTCCATATTGTTCCAGCTATCTGCCTTAAATCTTTTGATGCTGATAGCCTTTGTAGCAGTAATGGCCATGGTAATGATGTCCATGAAGACATCAACCACCAGCAGTATTGATATGTTTGACCGCATGATGGTCATGACCCAGCATGAGGCCAATCTCAAATCTGATGTCATGTCACTGTACGATCAGGCCACCGGATACGTGGCAGCCGGAGCTGTCGAGACCCAGCAGGCTCTTCTTCCACAGATAAGTGTTGCAAAAGCCACTATTTTAGAGGATATTTCTGCCCTCAACAACGATTTTGCAACTTATGATGATGAGGCTGTAAAAGCGCAACTGGCAGAAATATCAGCTCAGTATAACCGCCTCAGTTCACTTATCGACCAGGCCATAGCAAAATGCGATGCCGGCGATCAGGCTGCAGCCTATACCATTCTTTTCGATAAGGCAGAGATTCAGAAAATAGCTATTTTCCATTCCTCCAAGACCCTGGATAACGCTATTTCTGCTTCAGCAACAGCTACAACCACTCAGATGAATGCGCTTCTTAAGTCTGGCAACATCATGGCATTAATCGGAATGCTTGTGATCCTATTACTGATAATCCTCAACTTCGTTGTCAGCCTTAGAAATATTATCAGAAAAGTACGCTCTATCAGCGATGAAGTTAATGTTATGATCACCAACATCGAAGCCGGCAATGGTGACCTGACTGCAAGAGTCAATACCAAGACTAAATCAGAGCTTTTGTACATTACCACAGGTATTAACCACTTTATTGAGACCCTACAGGGAATTATGAGAGAAGTAAAGAATGGATCCCTGGTCCTGACTTCCTCCTCAGAAGAGGTTGCTTCGCAGCTTCGCATAGCTGACGACAGTGTCACAAACACCTCTGCCGCTCTGGAAGAGCTTTCTGCCAACATGGAAACACTTTCAGGTACTGTATCCTCCATAAATGACAGAGTTGAGGATGTTAGAAACGCAGCTCAGGATATTACAGAACAGGCTTTGTCAGGCACCGAGACCGCAAATACCATCAAACAGGAAGCTCTTGACCTTAAGCAGCGCGTAACCCAGAAAAAATCTGAGGCAAGCGATCAGGTATCACAGTTGTCCACTGTTCTCACCCAGTCAGTTCATGATTCTGAAAAGGTTAGTCAGATCAATGAGCTTACAAAAGTCATTCTGGATATTGCCCAGCAGACCAACCTTCTGGCTCTCAATGCCTCCATCGAAGCAGCAAGAGCTGGCGAAGCAGGAAAAGGTTTCTCGGTTGTAGCCACAGAAATCAGCTCTCTTGCTGAGAACAGCCGCCAGACGGCAGCCAATATTCAGACTATAAGTAATGAAGTAACCGAGGCGGTCAATCGCCTTGCCTCCAACGCCCAGGAAGCCCTTGATTACATCAATGGCACTGTTTTGGACGACTATGATGAATTTGTATCGACAGGTGAGAAATACGAGCATACAGCAGATATCATGGACGATATGCTTAAAGCCTTTGACGATAAAGCAGAGAATCTGACAACCATCATGCAGGATATGGTTGAATCCGTGCATTTGATCACCACCTCAATTCAGGAGAGCACCACTGCCATCACCTCCTCTGCAGAGAACTCCTCTGAAATCGTTGGAGGTATTAAGAAGATCTCTGCTGCAATTGGCAAGAACAACGAAATAACAGAGCAACTAAGTGACACTACACAGAAATTCAAATCACTATAAGGCCTATATGAAAAACAAGTTAGCAGCTCTAGCACTTTCAATAATTACCGCAGTCGTTGCCATCAGCGGCTGCGGTAGCAATACTCCAAACGTAGATAGCAGCAGTGCTCTAATGCCAGAGGTAGAAATAGTTGACAACCATTCTGGCGACGGACGCACTGTTGTTGGTATTTCTATGCCCGATAAGCTTTTGGAGCGCTGGAATCGCGATGGTGCCTACTTAATGGACTCATTTGAGAGAATAGGATGCGAAGTTTACCTGAAATTTGCAAACAATCTCATTGATGTCCAGATAGATAATATAAGGGAAATGATTGAGAACGGCGCAGACCTTCTGGTAATCGCAGCCGTTGACGGCTCTGCTTTAAGCGGTGTCCTTGAAGAAGCCAAGGCTGCCAATGTAAAAGTCATGGCCTATGACAGACTTATCATGAACTCTGATGTGGTGGATTACTATGTTTCTTTTGACAACTACCTTGTAGGCCGGCTGCAGGCAGTATATATCATCACCACCCTTGGCCTTAATTATGCAGATACCCCCAAATATATAGAATTTATATCAGGAGACCCCGTTGATAATAACTCGCGTTATTTTTACAGTGGCGCCATGGATACCTTAAAGCCCTATATTGATAAGGGGGCTTTAAATGTACTGTCCGGCCAGACTGACTTCTACGTTACATCCACTGCACAGTGGTCCACAGAAATCGCCCAGCAGCGACTTCAGATCATCCTGACCTCCTACTACCCTGAGGGGACACGTCTGGACGCTGTTTTATGTGCCAACGACTCCACTGCCCTTGGCGCTACAAATGCCATACAATCCGACTATAAGACCGGTAATCACGTTATTATCACCGGTCAGGATGCTGATATCGATAACATTTACAACATAATAAACGGCTCACAGAGCATGACAGTATTTAAGGCCCTCAACCAGGAAACCATCGTTGCTGCCACTCTCGGCAAAGCGATGTTGACTGATGAAGAGCCCGATGAGTCACTTATCACTAAATCAAATTGGGGTTTTGAATGTACTTTCAACACTACAGACTATGATAATGGCGTCAAGATTGTTCCATCTTACCTCTTAAAGCCCATCACAGTTACCAAGTATAATCTGGAGGAAAAGCTGTTTAATACCGGCTATTATCGCAAAAACTCATCAGGAATGATCTATTCCGCAAAATAATGTATATCCGTTTCTGCCCTTTTGCTTGGTTTCATATAGGGCCACATCGGCATATTCCATTACTTTATCCAGATTATCAGCATCCTTTGGATAAAGAGCACAGCCTACGCTCACTGTGATTTCCAGTTCCCCTGTTGTTGTCTGAAACTTGCCACGCATGGTTTCCGCAATCAGTTCACAACGCTCTTTACCGGCTTCCTGTGTGGGCACAAAGAGAACTCCGCAGAATTCGTCGCCGCCTATCCTTCCGAATTTCAGATTCTTGTTTTCCATAGCTTTTAATCTTTCGGCAACACCTATTATTATCTCATCACCCACCTGATGGCCATAGGTATCGTTTATTCGCTTAAAATAATCCACGTCCAACATAATGAACCAAAAGGCAGTCTTGTTATCATATGCCTGATTCAGTATTTCCATTATTCCCTTGCGGTTGAGCAGATCTGTCAGGAAATCCGTGCGTAGAAGCCTTTTTCTGTGGACATTGGAAATATTCAGCATCACAATGATAAAAACCATCAGGAAAATTACTATTATTACCAGATTTGCAATTACCTTGTGCTCTCTGTAAAACTTGGCAAAATTATTATGTTCATTAAGAATTTCGGCATTTTCCGGCAGCTGAATGTAGGTAATACCAAATTTATCCATAACTATCTGCTCAAAATACGGCGCAGTTAATTTATCAAGTACCAGGGGCATTTCATCAGGGTTATCGCCTTCCAGTATTCGTCTGACCATGGTTCCTGCAATCTTTCCGGCATCATAATATGAGTAGGAAAGGCCTCCAAGGACACCAAAACCCACATCTGCTGAAGTAACCCTGAATATTGGAACATTCGGCGCATTCTCAGAAATGAATGTGGACGCATTTTGCAGCGAGTAAGCGTTATTTTCCCCGTCAGCATTAAAGTCCAGGAAAAGAATAACATCATTTGCCCCCAATTCTCCAAAGGCTTCTTTTAAGCCCTCTGCTGTATAATACGACGTATTTATTACTGAACTGGACAATTCCTCATGGGCATCCCGGAATTTCATGAATTCCACGTAGTCACCCAGACCTGTAACAGACGAATCCACCACTACTACAAGGTTCTTCCTGTTAGGAAATAGTTCTTTTATCAGGGCATAGTTCCCCTCAAAATCAACCGTTTCAGCAATTCCGGTGGCATTTTGCATGGCTGCAGCCGTGACAGCCTCTGTTTGGTTATTGATTCCCATAAAGACCATAGGCACATCCGGGAACAGCTTGCTCCTGTTATTGATGGCATACCTAAGGGCAGGGTCATCTGCCACCACAATCAGGTCATACCCGTTGGAAGCTTCTATCTTATATCTAAGATACCGGTCAAAATTCTCGATGTCCGATGCAGCAAAATAGCGCCCCGAATCCATAAATTCGTAGCTTATATCGACATTAAAGTCGCCTATGCCCGCCTCAAAACCCGAGAGCTGATCAGATACTTCGTAATTGGAAAAAGAATAAGATGAGATGTAGAGTATTCTAAATTGGCGCCCTAAAGTAGCCCTTGCCATAGCAGTTACGGCAAGGGTTCCTGACAAAAGAATAACAAATGATAAAGTTATTACCACCCATCGTAATAAACGTCTCATGGTATAATTTTAATTCTTTTTTTGGCAACTAACAATTGTTTGAATTCTTAAAAAAGCCTTAAATCTTAGGCATTTTTCCTGTAATCTTCCAACCTGATCTGTGCCCTGCTTATTTTTCCATTGGAGGTCCTGGGAAGCTCATCCACAAACTTGATTATTCTGGGGTATTTGTAGATCGCAACCCGCTTTTTTACAAAATCCTGTATATCGCTGGCCAGCTTATTGCAGGCATCATAGCCCTTGTTGAGAATGACGCTTGCCTTTACCACCATGCCGCGATTTGTGGAAGGAAATCCCGTAACAGCGCACTCAAACACAGCCGGATGACGCATCAGCACATCCTCCACCTCTGAGGGCCCTATTCTGTAACCGCTGGACTTAATGACGTCATCGTTCCTTCCCAGGAAAAAGAAATTGCCCTCTGAGTCCTTCATGGCTTTATCCTTAGTGTGATATAACCCGCCGGCCCATACCTCACGGTATCTCTCTTCATCGCCCAGATAGCCCTTAAACACGCCCACAGGTATTTCTTTATCCCTGGGAACTATAACAATCTCGCCCTCACATCCCTCAGGAACCGGATTGTTATCTTCATCCACAAGCATAATGTCATACTGCGGTGAAGCATACCCGATGGAGCCGGTTGTCTGCTGATCTTTCGTGGTAGTACATATCAAAAGAGCTGTCTCTGTCTGCCCAAAGCCCTCTCTTACTTTCAATCCTGTAAGTTCGGTAAACTTAGCTGAAACCTCTGCAGGCATGGGTTCTCCCGCAGTTGTAACATAACGTAAGTTATTTAAATTATACTTGGAAAAATCCTCTTTTACCAGGTATTTGTATATTGTGGGAGGCGCACAGAAGGTGTTGATTCCCTCTTCTTCCAGAAGTCTTAACATGTCCCCTGCGTAAAACTGCTCATAGTCGTACACCATAACGGCAGCCCCCATGAACCATTGCCCGTAGAGCTTGCCCCAGGCAGACTTGGCCCAACCGGAGTCCGCCACTGTAAGATGCAGGTCTCCCTTTTTCATACCATGCCAGTTTTTGGCAGTGAATATATGTGAGAGCGGGTAGGAATAGTCGTGAATAACCGCCTTTGGCGCGCCGTTGGTCCCTGATGTGAAATAATAGAGCATATGGTCGTGAACATCTGTCTGAACCCTTTCAAGGTTCTCTGAAGCCCTCTCCAGGAGCTGATCAAACTGAAGGCTTTCCTGGTATTTCTCCCCCACCACCAGCTGAATTATGTCTTTGCCGGCAATAGCCTCTTTTACCTTATCGCAGATTACATCGCAGTTGACGCATACTATGGCCTTAACCTTCGCCAGATTCACTCTTTCGCCTATATCCTCAGCAGAAACCATGTGTGATGTGGGCACTGCAACAGCGCCAATCTTGTGAAGGGCCAGAATGCTGATCCAGAATTCGTATCTGCGCTTTAGAAGCAGCATAACAGCGTCCCCTGGACCTACTCCCAATGAAAGGAACATATTGGCAGCCTTGTCCGTGAGGCGCTTTATATCGGCAAAAGAAAGCCTTGTCTCAACACCTTCAGCTGTTTTGTGGACCAAAGCCCTGCCATCCGGCATTTCTTTAGCAATCCTGTCCATTACGTCGTAGGCAAAATTAAAATTTTCATCGTAGCTAAAGCGGATTTCCTGTATTTTTCCCCGGGAATCCAGTATCTCTTTGTAGTAATCCTCATATATCTCAGCCATATATCAATAACCCACTTTTCTGAATTTCATGTATCGCTCTTCAAGTAGCTCTTCCACAGGTTTTGCCATAAGAAGCTCAAGTTCCTTTGCAATGTCTGCTTCAAGTGCATTTAAATCCTCTCTGGGACATATCTTGTCGATCAGGCCAAGCTCATATAACTTGTCTGCCGTGAGCCCCAGTGCCTGTGCAGCCACATCCGCTTTTCCAGTGTCCTTCCAGAGGATGTTGGCACAGTTTTCAGGAGAAACAACGCTAAAATAGGCGTCTTCATACATCCATATCCTGTCCGCGTGAGCCAGTGCCAAAGCTCCACCACTTCCTCCCTCGCCGATCACAATAGACAAAATAGGCGTCTTAAGGTCAGACATCTCATAGAGATTATCAGCTATGGCTCTGCCCTGGCCGTGTTCTTCTGCCTCAATGCCGCAGTATGCGCCAGCCGTATCCACAAAGCAAAGTACAGGTCTTTTGAACTTCTCGGCCTGCTTCATTAACCTCAGGGCTTTTCTGTAACCCTCCGGCCCGGCACTGCCAAAGTTATGGAGTATCCTCTCCTCCAGAGTCTTCCCTTTTTCTACACCTATGACCGTCACAGGGGTATTTCCAACCCTTCCTATACCTGCAACAATAGCTTTATCGTCGCCGCAAAGCCTGTCTCCATGAAATTCGGTAAAATCTTTTATTATATAACTTATATAATCCAATGCAGTCAGACAGGTCTCAGAACGAGCACCTCTGACTATCTCATATGCTTTCATCTGACACCTCGTGAAGCGCTAAGATTCTTGCCAGTAGCGCTTTTTGTTCGTCTCTTGGAACAATCGCATCGATAAATCCACATTCCATTACACTCTCAGCTCGCTGAAAGCCCTCCGGAAGCTTTTGATTCAATGTTTTTTCTATGACTCTTGGTCCTGCAAATCCCACTCTTGCCCCCGGCTCTGCCAGCGTAATATCTCCCAACATTGCAAAACTGGCGTCAACGCCACCTGTAGTAGGATTAGTCAAAAGAGTCACATACAGATTTCCGCTTCGTGAATGCCTCTTTACTGCTGCAGAAGTCTTGGACATCTGCATAAGGGAGATCATGCCCTCCTGCATTCTGGCTCCTCCGGATACTGTGATTCCCACCACGGGAAGGTTATTTTCTGTAGCATATTCAAATAATCCTGTTATTTTTTCACCAACTACGGCTCCCATGGAGCCCATCATAAAATACGCATCCATGGCAAAAATGCAGACTTTGTGACCCTCAATTGTTGCTACTCCGCATACTACGCCTTCGTTTTCGCGGCTCTTTTCCCTGGCCGCCTCCAGCTTTTCGTCATATCCAGGAAAATTCAGTATATTTCTGGATGACAAATCAGCAAACAACTCCACAAAGCTTCTTTTATCCGTGAGCATGAGGATCCTTCTGCGGGCCCTTACGTTAAAATAATGACCGCACTCAGGGCAGACAAAGTTATTCTTCCTGACCTTGCTGACAGAAATGGATTTCTGACATTTTTTGCAGGTAACCCGCCTGCTTCTGATCTTTTTTTCGCTATTCTCAAGCTCATTATTTGCTTTAATAAAAAAGCTTCTAAGTTCCATCACTTAAGTACTTTCTGGCAAAAGCCCGTATCATAGTTACCCACGATGAATTTCACGTCATCCATGAATTTCATGTGCATATCCCTGTTATTATCAATGCCCACCAGCACAAACTCAGAAAGAGCACTCCTCATTTTTCTGATGGCTCCATCTCTGGTATCCGCGCAAACTATGAGCTTTCCCAACATAGAATCATAAAACGGGGTCACCTCGTAGTTTTGGTAGAGGGCCGAGTCAAATCTTACATCAACTCCACCCGGAATGTGCAGCAGTTCTACTTTTCCGGTGGCAGGAGTGAAATCTTTGGCGTTCTCAGCGCATATCCTGCACTCAATAGCGTGCCTTGCATGAGCTATATCCTGCTGTTCAAAGGGGAGCTTTACCCCCGAAGCTGTTCTTATCTGCCATTCAACGATATCTATGCCGCAGACCATCTCCGTAACGGAATGTTCTACCTGGAGCCTTGTATTCATCTCCATGAAATAAAACTCTTCTCCGTGGACCAAAAACTCTATGGTACCCACAGTCACATAGCCGGCTGCTTTAGTTAGTCTCTTGGCTGCGCTGTACATTCGCTCTCTCATTTCCTCAGACAGGGCCGGAGCCGGACATTCCTCAATAAGCTTTTGATTTTTCCGCTGAACAGAGCAGTCCCTGTCTCCCAAAACAATGACTTTTCCTGTCATATCGGCTATGATCTGTACTTCCACATGTTTGACATTCTCCAGGTACTTCTCAAGGAAAATGCCGTCATCAGAAAAAGAGTTTGCGGCTTCCTTTTTTACCTGCTCAAAGGAGGAAATCAGCTCATCTTCCTGCCTAACCACGCGAATTCCTTTTCCGCCGCCGCCGGATCTGGCCTTTAGAATAACGGGATACCCTATCTTACCGGCCCATTCCCTGCACTGTTCATTACTGGTGAGTATTGGGCTTCCCGGAGTCACCGGAACATTCGCGGAGATGGCTATCTCTCTGGCAATTTCCTTCTGTCCCATCTTTCTCATGACTTCGGAGTCAGGGCCTATGAGAACTATGCCATTATCCTCACACATGCGGGCAAAATCAGGGTTCTCTGAGAGCATTCCATAACCGGGATGTATTGCTTCCGCCCCCACTTTTTTAGCCAATGTCACTATTACATCTTTGTTGAGGTAGCTGTCTTTTACCAGCGGACCGCCGATGCAGTAGCTCTCATCTGCCATTTCTACGTGAAGAGCCTCCTTGTCCGCATCAGAATAAATAGCAACCGTTTCTATTCCCATCTCTTTGCAGGCGCGGATTACACGTACAGCCACTTCGCCCCTGTTAGCTATAAGAATTTTGGAAAACATATCAGTTTCCTTTCTCTCCATCGATGATTGCAAAAGAAAAATCACCGCTCATACATTTTTTGCCGTCAACGCTAAGTTCTCCATGAAGAAGATATAAAGGATGCGCTGCCCTCAGTAGTTTGGTGTCGATTCTTACCAGGTCTCCGGGCTTCACCATTCCCCTGAACTTCACCTTATCCAGGCCTGTGTAAACAGGAGTGCAGTTACTTCCCTGCATTTTGTCAGCAAACATTATGCAGGCAGACTGGGCCATCATTTCGCATTGAATAACGCCTGGTACTATTGGACTGCCCGGAAAATGGCCCTGCAAAAAGAACTCATCGCCTTTTACCCGATAATACCCTGTGGCGGACCCATCCTCGTTTAAATTTGCCTCCTCCACTAGTAACATGGGCTCTCTGTGGGGCAAAATCTTTTTTATGTCTTCCTGATTCATAGTCAACCTCATCCTATGGCAAACAGCTTCTGTTTGTACTCCACAAGATCCCCCTCTTTAGCACAGATCTCGCGGATCACACCATCCACCGGTGCCTTCACTTCGTTCATCATTTTCATAGCTTCAATAGTGCACAGGACGTCCCCTTTTTTGACCGAATCTCCCACTGAGACTTTATCCTCTTCATTAGCTCTGGGATAGAATATGCCCAGAATAGGCGCTTTGACGATCTCCTTATACTGCGCTGTCTCAGTAGACGCCTGCCTGATATCTACTATTTTTTGTTTTTCTTCGGAATTCCCCTGTAAATCTTCCTTTTCTTCGTGGTTTAAAGATTTTGGGGCCGATTCCGGGGCTTCTTTTTTCAGTTTCAATCTGAAGTCCCCCTCTTCAACTTCCATCTCTGTAAGATTGAGTCTTTCAAATAATTCTCCGTATTCCTGAATTGAACTCATTTTTAACCTTCCTCTGAAACGCGTTTAAACGCTATGCAGGCGTTATGTCCGCCAAAACCCAAAGAAGTACTTATGGCATATTCGATATTGGCTGAAACCGCCTTGTTTGCAGTGTAATCAAGGTCACATTCCTCATCTTTTTCTTTGTAATTGATGGTTGGAGGAATGATTCCTTCAGAAAGTGCCATTACTGATGCAATTGCCTCTACCGCACCGGTGGCTCCCATCATATGGCCCGTCATGGACTTAGTGGAACTAACGTGAATATCATAGGCTTTTTCACCAAATACAGCTTTTATAGCCTTTGTCTCCATGGCGTCGTTGAGGTGAGTACCTGTTCCGTGGGCATTTATATAGATCTCATCATCTTCCTTTATTCCTGCCTCTTTTACGGCGGCCTTTATGGCGCGGATCGCACCGTTTCCATCAGGAGCAGGTGCTGTGATATGGTACGCATCAGAAGTGTTTCCGTATCCAACAACCTCTGCAAATATCTTGGCGCCGCGCTTCTTTGCATGCTCATATTCTTCCAGAAGAAGCATTCCTGCCCCTTCGCCCATGACAAAGCCTGCTCTGCGCTTGTCAAATGGGATACTGCCTTCGCTTGGATCTTCAGCCAGATTCAGCGCCTGACAATTTACAAATCCCGCCATGGCCAACTCATTTATGGAGGCTTCGCTACCACCTGTTATTATTGCATCTGCGTAACCATGCTTGATTGCTCTGTATGCCTCACCCAAAGTATGAGTGGAAGTTGCACATGCTGTCACCACCGGAAGTGTTGGTCCCTTAGCGCCAAACTTTATGGAAACCGCTCCTGCAGCCATGTTACTAATCATCATGGGCACAAAGAAAGGCGATATCATGTCGGGGCCTTTTTCTATGAGCTTCTGTGTCTCTCTGATGGTGGTATTTATACCGCCGATTCCGGAGCCTATATACACGCCAAAACGCTCTTTATCCAGATCACTTTCCAAAATTCCGCTCTGGTCCACCGCCTGCTTGGCTGCTCCCATGGCATATTGCATAAATAGATCTGATTTTCTGATCTCCTGAACCGTGTCATAGTAGTTCTTTGGTTCAAAGTCTTTTACCTCAGCATCAAGCTTTACTTTTAGTCTTGATGCATCGAATCTGCCTATCTTATCTATTCCGCATACGCCATTTACAAGATTTCCCCAAAACGCTTCAAGATCATTTCCCACCGGTGAGATCACTCCCAATCCGGTCACCGCAACTCTACACATACATTCCTCCATCTACCTTTATCACTTCCCCGGTAATATAATCTGACATGTCACTGGCCAGAAACAGCGCCAGCTTAGCTACATCCTCCGATGTTCCCAGGCGCTCCATAGGGATTTGTTTCTTAATCTCCTGAGTTTGAGCTTCTGAAAGCTCAGCAGTCATCTCTGTAGCTATATATCCCGGAGCAATGGCGTTACACCTTATGCTTCTTTTCCCGTATTCTTTTGCTACTGATTTGGTAAAACCTACAATTCCCGCCTTGGACGCCGCATAATTGGTCTGGCCTTTATTGCCCATCAGTCCTACAACTGAACTGATATTTATGATGTTTCCCGCCCTGTTCTTAACAAAGCTTCGCATAAATGCCCTCGTCACATAGATGCATCCCTTCAGATTGACGTCAATAACATCATCTATGTCCGTTATTTTGAGGCTTGGCAAAAGATTGTCCTTAGTAATTCCGGCATTATTTACCAGAATATCTACTTTCCCAAAGTCTGCTAAAACCTCCTGTGAAACAGCCTCTACCTGCTCCGGATTTTTGACATCGCAAATATATAGCCTAGCGTCGCTTTTTAGCTCCTTTAACTCTTCGATGGTATCATTGGCCGCCTTGCTGTTATTTGAGGCAATAATGGCCAAATTAGCTCCATTTCGGGCATACTCTTTTGCGATAGCCTTTCCGATTCCTCTTGATCCACCGGTTATAACTATATTTTTTCCTTTAAGCATCTCTTTCTCCCCCGCATATCCGCAGATCACCGGCAGTTTTCCAAAACGTTCCTGAGAGATTCCATGTCGCTGACGTTGAAGATCCTCGCTTCCGGCACAGTCTTTTTAACAAACCCTGATAATGTTTTGCCGGGACCGCATTCGATAAAGCTATCAACGCCATCATCAGCCATATTTCTGATGGTATCTTCCCATCTGACGCTGTTTGATACCTGATCCGAAAAGATATTGATCATCTCTTCCTTGTCGTCAGGATATGGTTCTGCCGTTTTATTTGCATATAACGGTATATATGTTTTATTTATGTTATATATATTATTTACTTCCATTTCCTGCTTAAGCTGGGCCGAAGCTTCCTGCATATACGGGGTGTGGAAAGGCCCTCCCACCTCGAGTTCAACAAATCTGGCCTTCTCTAACGTAAGCAGTTCCTTTAGTTTCTCTATTCTGTCCTTTTTGCCTGATACAACCACCTGTCCGGGGCAATTGTAATTGACCGGATACACGCCGGCCTGTTCGCACATCTCTTCAAGTTTTGCGTTATCCATCCTAAGAACTGCAACCATTCCGCCCTGAACATTCTCAGCCACATCCTGCATAAACTGACCTCTTTTACACACCAGCTTAAATGCTTCTTCAGGAGAAAGGACTCCCGATATGGCCATTGCAACAGTTTCGCCCAGCGAAAAACCGGCAACGGCATCCGGATTGATTCCATTCTTTTTCAGAGCCAGCGCCCCTGCTATATCAGCCAGAAAAAGGCATGGCTGCGTGTTTTCAGTCTTTTTTAATTCCTCTTTTGTCCCGCAAAACATCTGAGCCAGGGTTCCGGGTCTTATTGCTTCTGCAACGCCATAAAAATCTCGTATTTCCTGTACTTCCTCAAACATATCCTTTGCCATTCCGGGGTATTGTGCCCCCTGTCCGGCAAATAAAAATCCTATTTTTCCCATTTCACACCTCTTGAAACCAGCTCCTGTGCCTGGTAATAAACGCTCTTAATTATGTCTTCGCAGGTGTCCTCAGTGTTTACCAGACCTGCAATCTGTCCGCACATGCATGAACCATAGCGGACATCACCTTCTATAGCCGCTCTTCGCAGAGCTCCTGCTCCCATAGCCTCTAGTTCCTCCGGTGTAGTGGAAGGATTCTGCTCCTTTTCAAGAAACTCCCTGGTCATGCGGTTCTTAAGCGCTCTTACAGGGTGTCCAAGGCTCTTTCCGGTAACTATGGTGTCCCTGTCCTTTGCAGCCAAAACCTTTTCTTTATAGTTCTGGTGCACGTTACATTCTTTTGCTGTCAAGAACCTTGTTCCCATCTGTACGGCCTTTGCCCCCAGCATGTAAGCGGCAGCCATTCCTCTTCCATCAGCTATTCCGCCTGCGGCGATTACAGGTATATTCACTGCATCAACCACCTGGGGAACCAATGCCATTGTCGTTGTGTCCCCCACATGGCCTCCGGACTCACAGCCCTCTGCAATTACTGCACTGGCTCCCATTCTTTCAACCATAACTGCAAGCGCAACGCTGGCAACTACGCAGATCACTTTAACACCGCTATTTTTAAGCTGTTCCATGTATTTTGCCGGATTCCCGGCTCCAGTGGTAACAACTGATATTTTTTCCTCACATACTACCTGTACAGCCTCTTCGATAAAGGGGCTCATCAGCATAAGATTCACTCCAAAAGGCTTATCTGTGAGCTTTTTGGCCTTCTTTATCTGCTCTCTTAACTGCTCCCCATTAGAGTTCATTGCTGCGATCAGGCCCAAGCCACCTGCATTGGACACTGCAGCCGCAAGTTCTGCGTCAGCTATCCAGGCCATACCGCCCTGGAATACTGGATATTCGATTCCCAGCATCTCGCAAATTGGATTTTTTCCCATATTCAACTCCTCCAACTCATAAAAAAGCTGAAATGCCTAAAATGCGCGATTTTTAAGCATTTCAGCCCTTTAATCCTCATGCAACAGCCTGGGTCTCAATCTGCTCTGCAAGCTTGTCTATTGTTGTAATTTCCTGTGACAGCTCAATTTTGCAATCAAGCTCTTCCTGCATCTGCATTACCAGCTCCATAATGTCAAGTGAGTCCAGTCCGATCTCAGAGAATGTGCTGCTTGTAGAAATTTCTGTTTCATCTTTATCAAGATATTCTGCAATGATTCTTACAATAGTTCCCTTAACGTCCTTCATTTCTGATCTCCTTTTCTTTTTAGTAATTGCGATTTTTGAATTCTTTGTTACAATAAACTTGGGGGTTACCCCCATGTCAATATTATTTTTTTGAATTTGGAGAAAAAAATGAACGATGAAGAATACACCCTGACTCTTGGCCAATTCGCCAAATTATGCGGAACCACAAGAGATACCTTGCGTTATTATTACGAAGAAGGGATTATTACTCCAAGAGTGGATCCCGCCAATGGATACCATTATTATTCTGCCTCTCAGATAAGTTCCTTTTTCTTTATTACCACTATGCGGCAGGCTGGTTGCTCTATAAAAGAAATAAGCAATCTTATTCACAATTCCAACCGCGAGAGCATTGAAAAACTCGCCAATTCCAAGATTCTTGAGATGCAGAGAGAGCTTTTTCTGATAAACCAGAAGATCAGTGCTCTTCATTTGGGCATGTGGATTTTGGGAAAATTTCAGGATCAGAAGCCGGGGAAACCTTTTTTGGATGAAATTCCTGAGATTAGTTACAGTGAGACCAAAATCAGGAATAAAAACAATGCGCATCATGCCGCAGACATAGCAGGTGATATTTCAATTCACCTGATGAATGCTGCTCCCAAGGCCACTCTTTCAACATTTCCTACCGGAGTAACCATT
>JAEEGF010453051.1_pt1 | contig 41874 bp, 45 predicted proteins | sample 9134171 | NCBI WGS metagenome assembly JAEEGF01 (sample SAMN16246542, study PRJNA631951) | gut metagenome | biome: gut microbiome; feature: rumen; material: AP-attached | host: Bos | place: Iran: Karaj | collected 2018-10 | reverse complement strand
ATGTGCTCAATTTCAAAAGCAGTATGCGTGAGGCTGAGGCTCAAAAGCAGTTGGCATTGCAATATCGCTATGACGCGCTCAAGGCACAAGTCAATCCACATAAGGGGCGTAAAACGAAACGGGTTTAATGATGGAGCCACGTCGAGGGCTTAATTTGTTTGTTTGTCAATGAGTTAGAGGGGTGGGGGAGAAGTGGCCCAAAAAAACGAAACGGTTTACATGCGTTTACGTTGGGTTTACGCCGGCGGCTATTTGGGTGGCTCATAGGTTTACGTTTGGCTTACGTTTGGCGTGCGGATCTATACGTTGGGGCAGGGTAGTGGTGGCTGCTCATCGGCTGCAATGTCAGGATGGCCACAAACGGCGCACAGTCAACGCCTGCGCGATATTTGCGGTGGTTTGGGCAAATGATTAGAATGGAAATATAACGCCGTTAGGAGGCGATTCTTGCGGCGTTGTTTTGAATGTCGTTCGGGGAGGTCGAGAGGCTTCCCCTTTTTTGTGTCCTGATGGGTCGATTTTTGGAGAGGGGTTACACTTGGGGTTACAGAGAGGGGTTACATTTTGGGCGAGAGAGGGGTTACACTTGGGGTTACAATTTCAAGAATTTAAGACCGCTTAAAAAAATAGAAACCAGCCGAGCGCACCCCTAAATTTTGCGGTTTTGGCGATATTGAGCGAGGAAAATGCCACCAAATAAAAGCCTTACACCTTATATATAATACGCGTGAGTAGCCCTATTTACAGCGTTTTGCGTCACATCTACCCCATTGAAACGGCTTCAAAAAGTGTGCGTGCGGCTGTTGTGCGTGCCGGTGTGGGTCACGGGTGCGTCCGTGTGATGAGCGTCACCCTGCATGGGCAGACGGTTCGTAGTCCGCATCGTGCGCACTTGAAGAGCTTGCAGCCTTTTCCCTTTCAAGTTGAGCAACCCGCTCCTTGAGTTGTCCTATTTCCTCGGCCTGCTCCATTATGACCTCATCCTTTTCCTTAGCAAAAGAAAGAAGCCGATCAACAACAATCCCAATATCTGAGGAGGCCGGAAAATCGTCTAAAAAACTACCCGAATTATTTTGTCGGGTTGAAATCATTTCACCTTTGCCGGTGATAAGCCACTCGGTTGAGTATTGGGGATAATTTTCAACAATCACCTGCACCCATTTGAGTTGAATGTCTGTGCCGTTATTTATGGCACGTGACAAGACCCCCTTGCTCGCTCCAATCTTGCGTTCAAGAGCACCGATGGTTATCCCCTCATTAGAGGCTAGTTCTTGAATTCTCGATAAAATGTTGCCCATAAGTTGAAAATTATCCCCGAATTATTTTGTCGGGTTGAAAATTATCCCTATCTTTGCAGCGTCTTAACAATGTTAAGAGCGGCCAAAGGTACAAAAATTTGGCGAGATACGCGAAAATTAACGATTAAAAAAGTAACGAGCAATGAATGACAAGGACAGAAAATCGGAGGTTGCGACCTTCTCCACCAAGAGCTACCCGACAAGTGTGTGCTCTTATTTGATGAGCCGCAAGGTTCCGTTCCAGTTTGAGCCATCCACTGGCGTATCGTTCACAGCGACCGCCACCTTTGTTTCCGAGATGAGCCGCCGACTGGTCAACAGCTACGGCTGTAAGCATTACCCCGTATATCAACTTATAAAATAACGAGAATATGAGCGAAAAAAAGACCATTTGCTTCCTGGACAAGGACACCCTTGCCGCCCAGGGCTTGAAGATGACCGCCGCCATCCAGGAGGCGCGCCATGAGATTGAACAGTACCTCGACATCGCCGATGTGGTTTTGAACGACTACGAGGCGACTGTTGACCCTTATTACACCGGCGCGTGTGTGCTTCTTGCCCGCATCGACGCCATGCAGGAGAAGATTATCAACCAACCAAAGAGTGATAACAATGGATAAGAGGATTTATGTTACCGAGGATGCCAAGAAGCACCTCTGCAAGGTGTTCAAGTGCAGCCGTGTCACAGTGTGGAACGCTCTCACGTTCAAGACCAACAGCCTACAGGCCCGCAAGATCCGCTTCGTTGCCCTGTCGCAGTTGAAGGGCGTGCCCAGCTGGAACGGTGCAGACATGGAGACCACCCATGAGACCGTGGAGGGTACGATGACCCAGACTTTCGGCACCCGTGTACGTCTTGTTGTCAGCTTCCGCAGTGGCTTGGCCACGGTGTATGTTGACAACAAGCAGCACAGCAAGGAGCGCGTGAAAGAGATTCCCGACCTGATGCACCTTCAGGCCCGTGTCAACGCCATGGCCATGAGTTTGTGATATGGAGTATTACGGCAAGATATTGTGCATTTCGGTGTGTGACCTCACCCATGACGACCGCCCGATTGTCGTGGATGGAGTCGCCGACTGGAGCCACAGCCGCGTGCTTGATGGCCGCCGTCCGCAGGACTTGCCGCTCGACATCCTCGCCCCGATCATGACTGTTTCCAATTACAAGCAGCTGAGCGCACGGAAGAAGCTCAATGTCGTGCGCCGTGGTGGCGGCTTGGGCGAATATGCCCTTATTGAGGTCGCCACATTGCCCCATCGCTTCCGTGAGCGCATTGTCGCCAAGTATGGCGAGATGGAGCAGAACGTGTTGCGAGACTGGTTTGAGAGCCACTACAGGGTGGATGCCGAGGCCCGCGCCTGGTTCACGCGTTTCCGCTTCGCCGATGGCAGCCCCTTACCCCCTGACAAGATCAACGAGTACACCGTCAACGCCTCGGTGCTGCAGGCTGTCGTTGCCGTTATGGCCGACACAAACATCATGCGCAAGGCCATGCAGGGCACCAGCATCAACTGGGGCGAGATGACCGGTGTCATCAGCTACTTCCAGGCTGAGTTCTGTCACACCCTGCCTCTGAGCCCTCACCGCTTCCGCGAGCGTGTGACCGCGTTCCAGAAGCAGGGCTACGAGTCACTTATCAGCAAGAAGTTCAGGAACCAGAGCGCCCGCAAGGTATCGTACACCATCGAGCGCCTCATCCTGAGCCTCGACAGTCTGCCCGAGCGTCCCTATAATACCACCGTCGCCGAGATGTACAACATGTTCGTGCGTGGCGAGCTCACCGTTGTCGATCCCGAGACCGGTGAGCTGTACGATCCGCAGAACTACACCGACAAAAACGGCGACCCGATTGTGCTGAGCGAAGCCACCATAGCCAACTACCTCAACACCCCAAAGAACAAAGCACTGCGCAGCAGGTTGCACGACACCCAGTGGGACTTCAACAACCGTTACCGTCCCTACCACCTGCGCCGCAATGGTGTGTATGCCCTCAGCAAAATATCGCTTGACGACCGTGACCTGCCGCGTCCCATGTCCAACGGCCAGCGCGTCAAGGCTTATTATGCCTATGATGTGGTCAGTGGCTGCGTGGTTGGCCGTGCCTATAGCCGGTTGAAGACCGCCGACTTGTTCCTGGACTGCATGCGTGACATGTTCCAGACACTGGACCGCAATGGTTGGTATATGCCCGCCGAGCTCGAGGTCGAGCACCATCTTGTGAGCGGTTTCGCCGATGGTCTGATGAAAGCCGGTGTGGTATTCCCGCTGATACGTTGGTGCAACCCCGGCAACTCACGCGAGAAACGCGCCGAGCACCTGAACCGCGCCAAGAAGTACGGTGTCGAAAAGCGTATGCAGGTGGGCATCGGCAGGTGGTACGCCTCGCTGGAGGCCAACCGCCCCAAGGTCGAGAAAGTCTATGACGAGCAGAACAACACCTACAAGGAGGCCACCTACACCTTTGAGAAACTCGTTGCAGATGACATCGCCGCTATCGAGCAGTTCAACCGTCAGCTTCACCCCAACCAGAAGATGTACCCCGGCATGACCCGTTGGGATGTGTTGGCCAGTCGCCAGAACCCCGAGCTGCAGCCGTGGGACAAACCCTACCTATACCGATATATCGGCAATATGACGGAGACCACCATCAGGCAAAACATGTTCTGCACCGTGCAGTACCAACAGTACCGCCTTCCTCTCCCCGAGGACATCGAAAAACTCGAGCCACGCAACAACAAGGTGCAGGCCTACTGGTTGCCCGATGCCGATGGCAACGTTGGCGAGGTTTACCTGTGGCAAGGTGAGCGCTTCATCGCCACATGCAAGCTGCTCGAGCGATACAACGAGGCCACCGCCGAACAGACCCAGGCCGACCGTGACGCTTATGTTGAGCAGGCCAAATTCGTGAGCCAGTTTGACCGCATGATGCGCGAGGAGAAAATCACCAAGGTGGCGGTGATGGAGGACGAGCAGCGCGAGGCTGTTGAGCGTGCCGCCCGTGCCGCTGTCGCCGTACCTCATGCTGCAGAGCTGCCCGATGAGGATGATGACTACAGCGAGTACCTGGACGTGAGCCGTGTGGCCAGTGCGGCTGTCGCCAGCATTTAGAACGACACAAAAACAACATTATAACGACATTCAAAACAGATTAGAACAATGGAGATAACCAATGAAATCAAGCAGCGGATAGCCACGGCGATAGCCGGCGACCGCGAGAACTATCCCAGCGACGCCAAGCATGCCGTCGCCCTGGGCATTGCCCCCAGCGTGTACAACGCTATCAAGAAGGGCAACTTTGAGAAACAGGTCAGCGACGCTAACTGGGTGGGCATAGCCCGCCGTCTGGGCGTGGTATTACGCCAGGAAATGGCCTGGACAGCCGCCAAGACCCAGACGTGGGTGTTCATCACCACCCAGCTCGAGACGTGCCAGCAGGGCAGCCTTAGCGCCATCATGTGTGACATCCCCAACATCGGCAAGACCTTCACCGCCCGCGCCTATGTCAAGATCCACCGCCATGCCGTGTATATCGACTGCAGCCAGGTCAAGACCAAGCTCAAGCTCGTGCGCAAGATTGCCAAGGAGTTCGGCGTGAACGCCAACGGTCGGTATGGTGACGTGTATGAGGATCTGGTCGCCTACCTGCGCACCATCGACACCCCGCTTGTCATCCTTGACGAAGCCGGTGACCTGCAGTATGAGGCGTTCCTTGAACTCAAGGCCCTGTGGAACGCCACCGAGCACGCCTGCGGCTGGTACATGATGGGTGCCGACGGTCTGCAGGAGAAGATTGTGCGAGCCATCGAGGGCAAGAAAGTGGGCTACACCGAGATGCTGAGCCGCTTCGGTGACACATTCAGCCATGTCACCCCCGCCGATGCCAAGGAGCGCCAGAAGTTCCTCAAGGCTCAGGCCGCCATCGTCGCCCAGGTCAACGCCCCCGAGGGTGTGAACATCGGCAAGCTCGTGACCTTGAGCGGTGGTGGCTTGCGCCGCATCTACACTGAGATTGAGAAACTAAAGAAAGAAGCACAATGAAACGTAAACGAGCCTACAGCCCCGCCGAGATCCTGAAGATGAACATCCCCAAGCTGGAGTTTGAGGGAGCGTGGGCCGCGAGCATGGGCAAGCCCGCCAAGAGCGGCGTGTGGCTCATCTGGGGCAACCCAGGCAACGGAAAGACCAGCTTCGTGATGCAGCTGGCCAAGTACCTCTGCCGCTTCGACAGGGTGGTCTATGACAGTCTCGAGGAGAGCACCAGCCTCAGCGTGCAGATGTCGATGCGCCGCCACCGCATGGAGGAGGTGAACCGCCGTTTCCAGATACTTGACCGCGAGAGCATGGAGCAGCTGGTTGAACGGCTGCAACGCCGCAAGAGTGCTGGCATCGCCATCATCGACAGCTTCCAGTACAGCGGTCTCACCTACAAGGGATACCAGGCATTGAAAGAAGCCCTGCCCGGCAAGCTGCTCATCTTCGTGAGCCATGCCGAGGGCATGCGTCCCGCTGGCCGTGCCGCCAAGAAGGTCGAGTATGATGCCGACATCAAGATCCTGGTCGAGGGCTTCCGTGCCTCGTGCAAGAGCCGCTACATGGACACCCCCGGTGTGCCGTTCACCGTGTGGACCGAGGGAGCCACCAAGTACTGGCTCGGCAGGAACATTCAAGAGAACAATCCAAGTAACCAACCAAATAGCAACGACAATGAGCAGAACGACAAAATTGATTGAGTTGCGTTGCCCTGAGCACATGCGCCCAGGACAGCGTGAGACCCTTGTCAGCGAGGGTCATGTGTGTGGCTATTGCCACGGCAACGGCTTCTTCTGGGGCAGTGACCAGTATGGCCACCGCACCAAGTGCCCGTGCCCCGTGTGCAATGGCAGTGGCGAGCTTGATGCCCATATTGGCATCGAGTGGAAAGCGAGAAAGGAGGCCGGTGATGGCGCATGAGTTCAGGTGCTGCATCTGCGGCCAGAAGGCGAGCGGCTGGGGCAACAACCCTTGGCCTGTCAAGGACAGTGGCGAGTGCTGCCTGGCGTGTGACCTGACAGTGGTCGTCCCCGCGAGAATCAAACTAAGTGAAACCCCAAAAAACAAGAGCAATGAAGACAATGCTACAGAGAATCGGGCAATGGTTTCGTGACCAGGCTTTAGCCCGTAAGCGTGCGCATCTTAAGCGCCTTGAGCGCCAGATTGCCGCCGATGCCGAGCGTAAGCTGCAGGTCGCCGAGTACAACGGCGGCTTGTATGTGACCTTCCATGGTGTCCCCCTCGTCTATGCTGAGGGCGACGCCATCCTTGAGACCCTCGAGGACTGCCGTGAGATCTACCGCGACTGGCGAGTCAATAGTAACCGCGAGCAGTTATGAGCAGAGGGTTCAGACGGTTTTATGCCGTGTTCAACAAGATGCACCACGGCGGTGACCCCGAAGACCACAAGTGCGAGATAGTGCGCCAGTGGACATGGGGCAGAACCGAACACCTGCGCGAGATGAGCGAGCGCGAGTACGTGGAGATGTGCGAGGCGCTGGAGCGCATTGTTGACCCCCGAGGGCGCGAGAAGTGGCATGCTCTGCAGAAGCGGTTGCGGTCAAGTGCGCTGCACCAGCTGCAGAAGTATGGCGTTGACACCACCGACTGGGTCAAGGTCAACGCCTTCTGCCAGGACACGCGCATCGCCGGCAAGCCTTTCAAGGACCTTGATTTTGACGAACTGGCCGCACTGACGCGCAAGATGCGGGCCATCAACCACAAGCGCGAAAAAGAACAAAGTTAAACATCAAAAAAACCAGACAATGGCAACAAGAAAGAAAAAGACCATCATCAGCGGCGTGACCCGTGAGGCCGCCGAGACTGCCTTTGGCCAGTATGCCAAGGCAGACGCCCAGATCAACAAGATTAACGCCGAGATAGAGCTGGCGTGTGCGAAGATCCGCGAGAAGCACGCCGACAGGCTTGCTGCCCTCTCCGATGAGCGCGACCAGGCGTTTGAGACCCTCCAGAGCTTCGCCACCGAGAACCGTGCCGAGCTGTTCACCAAGAAGAAGAGTCTCGACATGGCTCACGGCACCATCGGCTTCCGTACCGGCACTCCGAAGCTCAAGACCCTGAAAGGCTTCACCTGGGAAGCGGCCAAGAACCTCGTGAAGGAGTTCCTGCCGTCGTTCATCCGCACCAGTGAGGAGGTCGCCAAGGACAAGCTGCTCGCCGACCGTGAGTCGGAAGGCATGGCCGAGCAGATGGCCAAGTGCGGCATCCAGGTGGTCCAGGACGACACCTTCTACGTCGATCCCAAGAAAGAAGACACCGACTAAAGACATACAGGCAGCCTCGGATGGACCTCTGGACAGTGTTTTTCTTTAACACTGTTAAGTAATGGGCGGTAAATCAACAGTTTGCCGCTCATTTTTTGCGTCAATTAGCGAAAAATACATTACCTTTGTAGAGAGAAAAGCGGTGTATTTATGGCAAATGTTCGCAGGGGTCTAAGTTATCAGAAGCGCGTGGCCGACATCAACCGGATATATGATGCCCACGTCAAGGAAGGATTGCCCAACAGGGAGATCTGGCGCCGCTTCATCTATCCCATCTACGGTATCAGCGAGCGCACCTTCTACAATCTGCTCAAGGCTATCAGCGACCCCAAGAACGATCTGCCCGAGGACACCCAGTTATTGATACAATTTGAATGGCCATCATGAGTACCGGCATCGACATCATCATCAGCCGCATCCTGCGCGATGTGGAGATAGAGCTTACCGACGAGTTTGACAAGAATTTCGAGCGGCAGGCCTTTTTCTCACAGTCATGGCAGCGCAGGAAGTCGCCCACTCGCCCAGGCGGCCACATCCTTGTTGACACTGGCGGCTTGCGTCGCAGCATCGGCAGCAAGAAAGACAGCACCGGCATCGTGTTCCAAAGTACGCTACCATACGCCGCCATCCACAACGAGGGCGGTGAGATCAAAGTCACCGCCAAGATGAAGCGGTTTTTCTGGCACAAGTACTACGAGGCCACAGGCTCCTTCGGTCGCAAGAAAAACGGCCAGAGGCGCAACGACAAGCGCACCGTTCAACTCAGCACCGAGGCTGAGTTCTGGAAATGGATGGCGCTGATGAAGGTGGGCAAGACCATCAAGATCCCGAAACGGCAGTTTCTGGGCGCATCACCCGAGGTGGAGCGTGCCGTTCGTGACATCATCGAAGAGAACCTGACCGAATATTTCGAGCACGAATACAATTTACAATGAGAAAAGAGATTTACAGAGCCATCTGCGCCGCGTTGCAGGGAATTGACGGCGCACCCGTGAAGCATGTTGACCTGTGGAACCACAACGTCGAGTTCATCGAGCAGGAGGAAGCCTGGGACCGTCCGGCTGTCTTTGTCGAGTTCGCCCCCATTGAGTGGCGCGGCGACAAGGCCGGCAGTTACCACACCAACGGCATGCTCCGTCTACACATCGTCACCGACTGGGTCGGTCCGATGGAGTCGCTTGACGTGTTTGACCTTTGTGAGATCGTGCGCCGTGCCGTCGTTGGTCTTAGTGGTGAGGGTTTCGGTGCGATGCGTCTTGTCGGCAGCGACACCAACCACAACCACGAGGATATAGTGGAGAGCATCGAGCACTTCGCCTACACCGGAGAGTGGAACGTGTGAGCCATTGCCGTTAGCGAGAAAATGCGTACCTTTGCAGCCATGAAACCAAACCAGGCATCTATCTACAGGGAAATCGAGCGGTTGCTGGAATGGACCATTCCTGTGGCCGATCGCTTGCCCAAGTCCGTATCGTGGAGGGAGCTTGGCGGGCTGCTTGTCCGCGACTTGAAAGAGTCGCTCGACTTCGTTGTTCTCGCCTTTCAGACTGATGACGCGCTGGAGCGTCTCGAGTGCCTCAACGGGTTGGTGATGCGCATGACGTCGGTCAAGACCACGTTCAGGCTCATGCACCGCGTCCGTCGTGACATCTTGAGCCACAATCAGCACGCCCAGATGCTGGACATGATGAACTCCATATCTGACCAGGCTGGAAAATGGCTTCGCAAGACCAAGTACCTCATCGCTGAGGGCCAGCAAGCCGTCACTCAACCGGCGGCGGTGCAGCCAGAGCAGAAGCCCCAGGGCAAGCCGAGGCAACGCACCCTCTTTGACGATGAGGAAGGGTCGCGGTAACAGACATTCATAGCGATTACGGTTGTTATGAATCCTCTTTCATTATTAAACGGGCGTGCTACTGCGCAAGGCGTAGTTAGGAAACGAGTAACGCACGCATCATCGCTCAGCGCTTCCAACGCGTACAACATTAATGCAGGGAGCGGCGCCGTCAACAACAACAACAATAAGAACAATTCCAACGGTGTGCGAGCGGTGGTCGCACTTGGTAATGAAGAGAAATCGGGGTGGATAGATGCCTATTTTGACTGTATCAGGCACAAGCTGACAGCGAAGCAGTGCAACGAGTACCGCATAGAGTTCGAGCGAGACCTTTGGCGGTTGGTGCTTGAGGTGCATGAGCGCACCTACGTGCCCAGCGAGTCGTTCTGCTTCATTGTGACGAGGCCCAAGCTGCGCGAGATATTCGCTGCCTCGTTCCGTGACCGCATTGTGCAACACTGGATAACGCTCCGGCTGGAACCGCTGCTCGAGTGGCGGTTCCGTAGCCAGGGCGATGTATCGTTCAACTGTCGAAAAGGCTACGGCACTTTCCGCGCCGTCCAGACCGCCAAGGCTCACATCGAGCGCGTGAGCGAGCGTTACACCCGCGAGGCGTGGGTGTGCAAGATAGACATCAGCGGCTTCTTCATGTCGATAGACAAGGATGTGCTCCTGCGTCTGCTCCTGCCCTGGCTCCGCGAGAACTACAAGGGTAATGACCTTGACACCCTGCTGTGGCTCACCGAGGTCACCGTCCGCCACCAGCCCCAGCTGCTGTGCGAGCGCCGCTCGAGTGAGCGCCTGTGGGAAGCCTTGCCCGCCCGGAAGAGCCTGTTCAACATGCCTCCCAATATGGGCATGCCCATCGGCAACATCACGAGCCAGTTGCTCGCCAATTTCTATCTCTCGTACTTTGATGGCTTCATGCTCGAGGAATGCGCCCATATTGGTGCCGGTTATGTGCGTTTTGTCGATGACGCTGTCGTGGTGTGCCATGACAAGCAGTTTATCCTGGACCTGCGCAAGAAGGCCGCCATGTGGCTCAAGAAGCACTTGCACCTCACCCTGCACAAAGACAAGTTCTACTTGCAGGAGGTTCGCAAGGGCGTGAAGTTTGTGGGCAGCGTGATCAAGCCCGGTCGTGTTTACACCTCCAGCCGTACCATGGGGAACATGACCACCGAGGTCGCGCGTACCGAGCGCCTGTGCAGGCACATCATGGAGGCGGGACCCACCGCCGAGTCGCTTGCCGCGCTGAAGCACCATGTGTGCAGCCTTAACTCCTACATGGGTTTTTGCGTGCACGCCTACAGTTACCGCCAGCGCCGGAAGATGTTCCGCGACGTGCCCAACTTCTGGCAGTGTTGCTACGTCAAGCGCCGGTTCACGCTGGTGAAGATACGCAAGAGATTCAGTTACGAACGATATTTAATCAAAAAAGACTTAGAAGAATATGAGAAGTCAAGGAGAGATCTGCCCCCCGTTGGTGGAAACCCGGCGCGAGATGGGGCAAAACATAAGAACCGTAAACGCAGGAGCAAAAGAGACAGCCGAGGGCTGGGAGTGGATCAGCGTGACCCTTCCGCCAGCAGTGTGGAACTACGGCGCGATAGTCGATGCCCTGGTAACGGAGCGTTATCCGCTCGACAAGATGCAGGCAGTCATCAACAACTGCCTCAACAACTTCTTCAACCCTGAGCACCTGGACGAGTACCGAGCCCTGCAGGAGTGGCGCAAGACCGCGAAGCAGTATGCCCGTGAAGCCATAACCTGGGGCGCGGAGCATGGCATTGAGCCTGTGGGGTTGGAGCCTGATGACGGTGACTCCGCCAATGAGGAACTGAGCCCCGACGGCATGTTGATGCTGCAGCAAGCCGTGACCCTACTGAAAGGCCAAGCCGTTGACCTGCCCGATGAGCAGGCGATAGAGGTGCCAGCACTGTTCCCCACATGGGCGAGCAAGATTGGCCAGGCTGTGGCCGTCGGTGAGCGCCTGTATTATGACGGCAGACTGTTCAAAGTGCTTCAGGCCCACACTGTGCAGGCCGACTGGACGCCGACCGCTGCCGCCTCGCTGTTCACTGAGATCATTGCCCAGGGCGAGGGCGAGCCGGAACTTGGCACGCTGGAGAACCCCATCCCCTATAGTGGCAACATGGCCCTCGAGCAGGGCAAGTATTACACGCAGGGAGGTGTGACCTACCTGTGCATCCGAGACACCGGCAACCCCGTGTATCACGACCTGAGTGCCCTGGTCGGGCTGTATGTGCAGCCTGTATAACGGAAGGAAGGGGGCAAAGAAAAAGCCCCCAGCCCTGTCAAAAGTCGCGTTACTTACTTATAAACAGTACCCACACAGGGAGAGGCTGGAGGCGTGTGCCTTCTTCCTCCCTGTGTGGGTTGTTTGTTATAAATAAGTAACGCACCGCAAAGGTACAAATAATTTTTGACATGACACTATTTGAAGCACTATCATTGAGCAAAGAGGTGATAAATCGGCTTCAGGAGTTCGGTGCCAAGCCCGACGACTGCCAATACATTGACCTCTACCGCGACTACCAGAAGATGCGCCAGGGGGGGGAGAAAGTGACCTATATCGTCACCGTCTTGAGCGAGCGGTACCATGTAAGCGAGCGCAAGGTTTACAGCCTGGTCAAGCGTTTCGGCACCGACTGCACGGTTGATGCAGTGTGATTGTGTGCCCTCGTGTCGCATTGGTTGGCCAAAATGCCGACCTTTGTGGCATGGAAACGAAAAAACTATATCTATCGGCTCCGCTTCCTTTCGTAGGTCAGAAGCGGAACTTCGCCAAGCCGTTCATCAAGGTGCTCGAGCAATATGCCGACGGCACCACCTTTGTTGACCTGTTCGGCGGCAGCGGTTTGCTGTCGCACATCGCCAAGCACCAGAAGCCCAACAGCAAGGTGGTCTATAACGACTACGACAACTACCGCAAGCGTCTGGAGCGTATTCCCGAGACCAATGAGCTGCTCGCCAAGCTGCGCGAAATTACCGCCGGCATCCCGAGGAAGTCGCCCATCAAGGGCGAGGCACGCGAGAAAGTGCTTGCCGCCATCGCTGAGCATGAGGCTCGATATGGCTGGGTGGACTACATCAGCGTGTCGCCTTCGGTGCTATTCTCCATGAAGTATATGCTGAGCCTTGAGACCATGCGCAAGGAGGTGCTGTATAACAAAGTCCGCACCACCGACTTCGCTCCCTGCGATGACTACCTCGAGGGGTTGACCGTCACCTGTGCCGACTACCGCGAGGTGTTCGCCCAGTATAAGGACGAGCCGAATGTGGTGTTCCTGGTTGACCCTCCCTACCTGAGCACCGAGGTCGGCACCTACAAGATGTACTGGAAACTCAGCGACTACCTTGACGTGCTGACTGTGCTGAAAGGCCGCCGCTTCATCTACTTCACCAGCAACAAGTCGAGCATCGTGGAGCTGTGCCGTTGGCTGGGTGAGAACCGCGAGCTGGGCAATCCCTTCGCCGGCTGCAACGTGGTGGAGTTCCGCGCCCAGCTGAACTACAGCTCGGCCTATACCGACATGATGATTTATAACGCTGCTTGAACGGCATTAAAACCCCATTAGAGATGAATAAGTACTACCAGATTTTAGGCAAGGTTCTGGATCAGGGCAAGACCCAGACCAACAAGAAAGGCAGCATCCGCTACCTGCTGAATGAGGCGCTGCGCTTGTCGCCCGCCGACCTACTCGATATATTCGAGAGCCACGGCATTGCCCGAAAGAAGTTGAAGAGCGAGTTGCGCCTGTTCATGCAGGGCGAGCGTCAGGTTGAGAAGTATCGCGATGTGGGCATCAACTGGTGGGACTATTGCGGCTCGATCCTTGTCAACAGTTACCCGACCTATCTGGAGAAGCTGCCGCCCTTGCTTGCCAGGATCAACCGTGAGAAGCGCAACAGCAAGAACTACGTCCTGTTCCTGGGCGAGACCAATGCCGAAAGCAACCAGGCTCCATGCCTGAGCCTTGTGCAGTTCCAGATTGATGACGGAGAATTGGTGCTGAGTGCGTACCAGCGCAGCAGTGACGCCAACCTCGGCCTGCCGGCTGACATCTACCATCTGTACCTGATGGCGCGTCAGATAGAACTGCCGTTGAAGTCGATCACGCTGTTCCTGGGCAATGTGCACATCTATGAGAACAACATCGAGCGGACGCGCGAGCTGCTTGCCGGCAACGAGGACGTACGGTTTGACTTGAATGTGTAGGCATAAAAAAAGCGAGCCAATGGCTCGCAGAACATTGGCTCGATGTTGTCAGGGTATCAGAGCCAGCTCGTCGCGCGTGAGCGTCAGAATGACACGCTCACGCGCGGCAGCGCGTTCCGCGGCAGCGCGTTCCGCGGCAGCGCGTTCCGCGGCAGCGCGTTCCGCGGCAGCGCGTTCCGCGGCAGCGCGTGGAGTGAGCAAAAAGCCTCCACCGAATAATGACTTCTTGATGCGCCGGAGTGCCTGAATGTTGGTCACTTCGGCGCACTCGTCTTTACGCACGGCAAACTCTATGCCCCGTTGGTTGAGTTTGCCCAGGAGAGCGAGCGTGATGAGGTTGTTCGGGTATTCATAGACGATTGGCAGCCCTCGCGTTGGCTTCTTGGAAGCCTTGCGGATGTCCTCGGCAAGTTTGGGTGCGGTCATCAGCCTGTAGTCCTTGATGAGGTTGGTGGTGAACGAGGTGCGCACTAATGCCCCGTTCTCATAGATCACGTCTGCCATCGTGGCGACATAGCAAACGTCTGCCCCTGCCACGCGCTGGGTCAATCCAGGAGCGAAGATGAAGAAGTCGATGCCACGCGCCAGGTAAAAACGCACAATCTTGCTATAAATTGAGAACGGCGGGTTGTCGATGACGATGCAACCGTCGGGGTAGTCGAAGTTCTCGAAGTCACCGCCCGGCCAGAACGGTCTCACGATCTGCCGCCCCTCCAGGCTGGTGATACCGGCCACGAAGTCCACCACGATGTCATAGACTGCAGGCGGTGTGTAGCAGTCGTCGGTGGTTTTCTTTGGCTTGAATTTCTCGACAAAATCGTCGTAATCTTGAAATAATGATGCCATAATGATTATTATTGAGGTTGATGGATGCCTAAAACAGCCCCGACAATAAGCGTTAGGATGAAGATAGCAGTAGCCAGGAATATCGAAAGGAATATCAGAATACCGGTTTTGACCCTCATCCTATCTCTGCGGACTTGTCTGTTGAGCTTCTTGTCGATGCAGTAGCGTTTGCCTTTCTTTACCATGATGGTTGCTAATTGGATAATTTACCAAAGGCAGCACCAACCAGGACAATCAACATGCCCAGCTGTGCTTCCTTGTCGTCAATATCATTCAAACCTATAACTGCAGGCTTTTTAATGAGCTTGTCCCATATTTGGTCCAACTCTATCCCCGCAAGTGTGGCAACTGTTGCAACCTGATCGCGAGAGAACTCAATGTTAATTTTTAATTTTTCGTCCATAATGTTGTTGCTAATTAAGAAATTTGTATTACCTTTGCAGCATCCAATCTGACCAGGTCGGGGAGCCTTCGGGTCCGACGTGGTCTTCTTTTTTTATGGAAAATCGAAAGTTTTTATTTCAAGTCCTTTAGTACTATTGATGATACAAACGATGTGCTTGAGCCGTATTTCTCCAGTCGTTCTTTCTGCCATATATTCATAGCCTCTGGTTATTTTTTCAGGAGTGAACATGGTCGGATCATCAAAATATATACAAAGTGTGTCAGCCACATCATGCACATCTGTCCTTAAATTGAACTTGACAAGTTGCGCGTTTTTCTTTCCAATCGCTGACCCATAATGATATTTGTCTTTTGTGATTGACTTGATGTCCATACGAACACCATCGAGAATCATGTCCAGCGAGCTTAGCCTGTTGCCGTCTCGTCCTTTCTTCTGCTCGTCGCATAGGATGATACTATGACCACACTCAAAGAGTCTGTCAACCAATTTCTGCTCAAGAACAAAGCCTGTATCATTGCCAGTATTATGCCCGCGATGGGTAGCTCGCAGTGCTCCAGTCTCATGGTTGAACTCTACGTTGATGTAGCGACTATCCCTTGAAAGCTGGTCATACAACTTTCGGTTTCGTTCAATGCGTTCCCGTTCTGACTTCTTGGTTTTGCCCTCATAGCATTGTCGGACAATGCGGCACGCGGCGCAAAGCTCATTGTCTGGAATGTATGCCAGGTTGGTCTTTCCTTGGGCGATGTCGCAGTCTCGGCATCGGCGTATGGTGTAGGGGTTGTAGTCTGGTATGGCCTTGCCCTGTTTGCCCGAATTGAAGCGGAAGATGCCCTTCGTGTCGCGCTGCAGGGCTTCCTCCCCGCGTGCGTATGCTTCGGCGGGGTCAGTGGTCGGGTACTTATTTTTGCGCACTTGTGCCACGGTGCAGCGGCAGTTCCATCCGTTGGGCGGGTAGTATGACTCCCAGAACGGGTCGGAGGGCGGCAGCGTCACCCCGTTGAGCGCGGCATGTTCCGGACGCACCTTGTCATCGCCGGCGGTTCGGTACTGCAGGTTGTATCGGTCGCCGTCGGTCTGTATCTGTTCCCACTTCGCCGCCATGTCGGCTGATGCCTGGACGAAGTTGTACTCCGCCCGCAGGTAGTGGGTGTTGTAGGTCTCGTCGATGGCGTGCACCTCATTCAGGAACGTCTCGAACGGTTTGCGCTCACCGTTCTCGCCGATAAGCGAGGGGAACGCCTCGTTCAGTTCGTGGAACGCCTTGAAGCCCGAGAAGATGAAGTTCGACCGCTCCAGCCTCTGTCTCATACCGTTGGACAGCGGAGCCTGCTGCATTGACGAGTTCAGCGCGTCGGCGTGCGTGCTGATGAAGTCGGTCACCTCCGGCTCCTGCATGACCTCCACGCGCAGCATCGCCCCCTCCTGCCGGTAGAGCGCGTGCATCATGCCCTCGAAGGCCTTGCCCACCCGGTCACGGATGCGCTTCTCAACTTCCTCGCGCGGTGAGGCGAAAGTGGCGGTGCCCAGTATTTCGGCGTAACGCTGGTGCAGCCCCGCGTAGTCCACGGGGCTCAGTCGAAAAAAGGGCGCACATTCGCCGCCTGTCGGCTTGTGTCCTCTTCGGTGGGCGTTTCCTCACCTTCGGGCTTTTCATCGTCTTGTGGCGGCTCTGGTGGCGCGACGGGGGCATTGTTGCGGCGTTCGCCCACCGGCATGCCGTACTTCTCCTCGAAGTAGGAGGGGTCAACCTCATAGTTGTTCAGCACCATCGTCTCGTAGGCCACCTGCTGTTCGGGCGTGTAGTCGATGGAGTAGTCCCAGTCGAAGCGCAGCCCTTTGAGCGGGAAGCCCATGATGATGAGGCGCGGGATGAGCTGGCTGTTCACCAGGTCGCGGAGCAGGTCGCAGTCGGCCTCTACCAGGTTCTCGAACACCTTGAGGTGTGTTTCCGACTGGCTGAGGCTTGAGCCGTCCTCGATGGTCATGGTCTGCCCGATGATGAGTTTCGAGAGTTCCGAGTTCGCTCTGTCAATACGCCGGTCATAGACATTGAAGGCGTCGCCCTTGGAGGACTCGACAATCTCAATCTCGGTGCCTTCGGGCATCACGCCCGACTGAGTGCTGCCCATGAGGTCGAGCACCTTCTGGAGCCGGCTGATGTCCTTCTCGTCGCGTGAGGTAGTTTTGGCGATGCGCATGGGCATGCCGAATATCTCGGTGAACGTGTCCCAGAAGCCCATGGCGTTCTTTTTGGGTATGGTCTGCTGCGCCGCCTTGAGGTAGAGCCCGAGGTCGTGAGGCTGCCCGGCTTCGATGACCTGGTTGGCGAACGGAGCCTCGTGGTAGTCGAAGCCAGAGTGCCAGTCATCGCCCAGATTCTTGACCACGCGGTGGTATTCAGGAATCACATGGCGGCGGTCGATGAGCGTCACGCCGTCGAGCGAGAGCAGCCCGTTCTCGGTGCTGACCACATCGCCCAGCTCGATGAGCGAGTGCCCCCAGTAGATGCTGTCGAGGGCGTAGCGCATGAGCTGCTTGAACCATGCCTGGTCGAAGTAGTCCAGAGCGTCCTCGTCTTCCTCGCCGTTTTCTGCCACCAGCTTGAACGAGCGCGAGAGCACGAAGCCCTTGCGCTGCTCGACGCAGCCCGAGAGGTGCGCGTCAATCTCCACGTCCCTGTACACCTGGTAGAGGCGCAGGCGGTCGGGGTTGTCCACGTTGATGGCCATCTGCCAGGCCCGTCTCCAGTCGCCCAGGTCCTGGCGCGTGAGGCTGTCGGTGGTGCGCTGTATCTCCACCACCATCTTGCGGAACTTCTGGCGGTCGCTCTTGCGTGCCAGGTTGAAGTCGCCGTGCGGTGTGTGTAGCACATAGCGTCCGCTCAGCCGGTCAATGATATTTTGAAAAAGTCCCATAATGTTACCAGTTGTTCGTTAATTTCGGTTCGCTGTGGAATGAGAATCCGTCGAGCGTGTCGCCTGTCTCCTCGTCGGTGGCCAGCGGCAGGTCGGGCACGATCTTGCCTGCCTGTACCCCCTCGAGCCACTTGATGGCGCGGTCGTAGCGCTCCTTGCGCACCTCGGTGCCCATCTTCTGCGGCAGCGATGCCGAGAGGTGGTAGAGCGCGATGTCGCAGGCGATCATCACGATGTAGGAGTTGCGATCAGTGCCTGTGGCGTTGAAGATGGCCACTGTGTCGTATTTCGGTCGCAGGTAGGAGGCGATTTCCTCGGCGGCCTCGTCCTCGGCCTGTCGTCGGTTCGTCGCGCTCACCTGCGACATGGTCTTCAGCGCATTATCGCCGATGACCACGCTGTAGTCTTCGTCGGTGATGAACATGGTGAAGTCGTTTTTATATGGTTGTGTAAAGTGCTATCTTCTCGACATCGGCCACGGTGGTGCCCTTTTTGAGGAACCGCTTGCGGATGAAGGTCTTGATGTCTTGCTTGGCGATGACGTGCAGCTTTCCCCCCAGGAGAATGACCATGTGCTTGCGGTGAGTGATGCGGCGGTAGCGGTCGGCACGTCTGACCGCCATTTTGAACCTAATGCCGAAAATCAGCCTTTTGATAAACTCTTTCATATTACCAGGAATTTTTTGGAATGTGGCTGCGCGGTGTCAGCCGTGGTTGATAAATCTGTTGTCTTGTGTTGCGCTGGAGGAACCAGATGGCGCCCTCGTCGGCATCGGGCGCGTCATCATGGACGCGGCTGCCCCGTTCCAGCGCCAGGGTCTGCTCAATGCCCACCTGCATGTCGGGGCTGTCTTTCAGTGCCTCGTTGTAGAATACGAAGCCGCGCTCCCACAACGGACTGACCGCCTCGATGCGCTGCACCTTCTCCGGCTTCTTCCGTGTGTCAGGCATGATGGGCAGCTGGTAGCCGCGTATCTCGCCCTCGGTGGTGAACTCGTCGAGGATGATGTCCTGCATGAAGTTCGCCTCCATATAGAACAAAGCCGCAGCACCCGCCTCGGTGATTCGCTCGTAGAGGTCATAGAGCCAGCGCACCATTCCCGAGACCGTGTCCTGTCGGACGTAGGTGTCAATCAGGTGCAGCTCATTACCGAGCTTGCCCCACAGGCGGCACGCCTTGTAGTCATTGGCGGTGGTGGATTTGAACGATGGGTCGGTGTAGCAGATGAGCTGCTCATACTTGCGCAGCGGTGCCACCTTTTTATATCTAATCCACTCATGCTTGAAAATGCCCCCCGTGCTGATGGGGTTGTGCATCATCTCCTTCTGCCATGCCCGGTAGCCCACGAAGTCGGCATACTCCTGCGCCTCTTGCTTGGTCCATTTCTCCTTCCACACAGGATTGCCCCTGTCATCGACGGCGCAGATCTTCGAGACATGCACCCCGCGAGTGGCGGCGATGTTGGCCAGCACAGAGGTCTTGCTGATGAGGTTGCCCACCATGATAAAGCGTCCGCGTCCCACATCGAGGGCACCGAACAGTGCCTCCTTGACCCACTGAGTAAGCTCACGCACACGCCGCTCGTTGCGGCAGAGCTCGTCGTCATCAAGGTCATCGATCACGATATAGTCAGGACGCGCTTCACGCTCACGCAGACCACGAGGCGACTGTCCACGACCAACGGCGAGAAACTTCACCCCCTGCTTGGTCGAGAACTCACCCTCCATCCAGTTACCGAGTGACATCTGCTCACCGAAGTCGGTGATGATGCGCTTGTTGTACTGCAGCTCCGCCTGAATGTCACCCAGCAGGCGGTCGGCACTGTCCTCTGACTTACCGACAACAACCATGAAGTTGATGAGCCGTTGCGGCTGGAACATGAGCCACAGCGGCATGAAGATGTCGAAGTGTGTGGACTTGGCGTGTCCTCGCGGCCACATGAACACCGCCTTCAGGTTTGGTGTGCTTTTCACCTTGCGAGCCGCCTGGTTGTGGAATGGCGCGTTGTGGATGGTGCGCACCGCCTTGCCTGTGGACTTGTCGCGCAAGATGAGGAAGTGTGGGAAGTAGTACTCACAGAATGCCGCATAGTCACGCAGGAGTTTGCGGATGCGCTGCTCCTTCTGGGTGGCGTCCTCGCGCACCAGGCTGGCCGTGTCGGTTATGCTCTGGATCTGCCGGCAGTGTTCCTCCCACCGTTCCTGTGCCTTTTTGAGTTCTGTGATGGCTGCCATGGTTTATAGTTCGTTGGTTGAGGTCATGCTGGTCATCTTGTCCTTGAGGAACAGGTTCTGGTACTTGTTGATGGCCTTGATGAGTTCTGGTGTGATTTCGGGATCATAGCATGCCTGGTCCTGAATCCATCGGTTGAACGCTATGAACACCTCAATGGCATCGACTACATTGGCTTTCTTGTCGAGTTTCTCGATGACTGACGACAACTTGGCGAGACGGTCGCCGAGTCCGGCAATGAGCGATGGGTCGTTGGATTCATTGACTGAGGTGATGAGCTTGTCGATTGTGAGGAGCAACTTGTTGACCAATTCCGGTCTCGTGATGCTCTTGGCTGCGCGTGCCTCTTTCCAGCCCTCGGTGTTGGCCCACTTCGAGACCGTCTGTCGGCTGACCGAGATGCGCTCGGCGATTTCGGTCAGCTCCATGCCCGAGAGGAACAAGGTGCGGCCCAGGGCCTTCTTGTTTTCTAATTCTGCTTTATTCATTTTCGCGAAGATGTTAGCGTTAATAAAATGTCTTAAAACACGGTGCAAAATTGGGCAAAATGGGGGCGACTGCAAAAGAAGTGTGCAGCCGTTTCATAGAAGTGTGCAAGCGTTTCACACTTATTTGCTCGGTTGGTTTGAAACGCCCAAATTTGCGGTGCTTTTTAATCATACAGTCGCGATGCAATCGCGACATAGAACACGAGAACAATGGCAAAAAACAAAAGAGTAAGAATCACCAACGAGCGGCTGAACAGCTACGGCACCCGTGTGCTGACTACTGGCATGGATGTGTCGCAGTTCGAGCGCAACCCCGTGCTGCTCTACATGCACGAGCGTGGTCAGGTGATTGGTTATGTGAAGGATCTGAAGGTCGAGGGCGACGAGGTAACCGGTGAGCTTATGTTTGACGAGGCAACCGAGTTGAGCCAGCGTTGCAAGAAGCAGTGGGAGTTCGGCTCTTTGAAAATGGTGAGCGTGGGCATCGACGTGCTTGAGCTGAGCGAGGACAAGAAGTACCTCGTCGAAGGTCAGACCAGCCCGACCATTACCAAGAGCAAGCTCTTTGAGGTGAGCGTCGTTGACATCGGTGCCAACGATGACGCCATTGTGCTGATGCGAGACGGCAAGAGATTAGAGATGGGCAAGGGCGGAGAATCTGCCCTGCCGAAGTTGAACCACAATAAAAAACAAGACGAAGACATGGACAAAAAAGAGATTGCCCTGCTGCTGGGTTTGCCGGCAGACGCAAGTGACGAGGCCATCAAGGCCAAGATCAATGAACTGAAGACCGCCGCCGCCGAGAAGGATACGCTGGCCAAGGAGAATGACGCGCTGCAGCTGTCGCGTATTGAGACCGCTGTCGAAGGTGCCATCGCCGAGAAGAAAATCACCGCCGACAAGAAAGATCATTTTATTGAGCTCGGGAAAAAGGTCGGTATCGAGAGCCTGAGTGCCACTTTCGACGCAATGACCCCCCAGGTCAAGCTGAGCCAGGTGGTGGGTCACCAGGGCGGAGCGCCCAAGGAAAACTCCTGGCAGAAACTGAGCGATGTGCCCAGTGACAAGCTCATGGATCTGCGTACCAACAACCGCGAAGAGTACAAGCGCCTGTTCAAGGCCGAGTACGGCTACGACTGTGAGATTGAGGACTAAGTACAAACCATTTAACAATATCGAATCATGAAGTTGAAAATGATTTTCACGCTCCTGAGCGCGTTGGTGTTCAATGCCGTGATGGGAGCCACCATGGGTGGTGCCGTGGGCATCGACCCCATGACCGGCGCGATTGGCGCCAATGTAGTCGCCGCCGTGTGCGGCGCATGCCATGTGATGCCCGTGGGCTCTGCCCGCGCCGGTGTCCTGGTCGAGGTGTGGACTGGTGAGCTGGTCAAGTACCTGCGCCGTGGCCTTGAGGCCACCTTCCTCGACGGAATCCCCGATGCGTCGTCCCTCGCCGAGAACGACGTGATCCACCTCGTTGATGTGGGTGTAGACCCCGATGTGCTGGTGAACAACACCACGTACCCCATCCCCCTGCAGGCGCTTGATGACACTGACATCACCATCAGTCTCGACAAGTTCCAGAGCAAGGTGACGCCCATCACCGACGATGAGTTGTACGCCCTGAGTTACGACAAGATGTCGCGTGTCAAGGAGAGCCACGGCAATGCCATCAACGATGCCAAGTTCGCCAAGGCAGCCCATGCGCTGTGCGCTACCCAGCACAGCTCGACGACCCCTGTGCTTGCCACCACCGGCGCGCGTGACGCCGACACTGGCCGCCTGAAGCTCGTTGTCCAGGACATCATCAACATGAAGCGCGCGCTCGACAAGCTGGGTGTTCCCAGCCAGAACCGCCGCCTCGTTCTGTGCAGCGACCATGTGAACGACCTGCTTGAGACCTCCCAGGCCTTCAAGGAACAGTACAACATCAACCGCAACGACGGCACTGTGGGCCGCCTGTTCGGCTTCGACATCTATGAGTTCGCCAACAACCCGCTGTACACCACCGCAGGCCGCAAGAAGGACGTGGGCGCTACCGCCAGCACCGGCGAGTTCCAGTGCTCGTTCGCCTTCTACACGCCCCGCGTGTTCAAGTGCACCGGCTCGACCAAGATGTACTATAGCGAGGCCTCCACTGACCCCGAGTACCAGCGTAACAAGATCAACTTCCGCCATTACTTCATCTGCATGCCCAAGAAGGCAGATGCCGGTGTCGTGATGCGCAGCGGTTATCAAGCCAGCGCCTAATCATGCCACGTAAACAGTTGCTATATCTTGTGCTTCATTGCACCGCCACTCCCGAAGGGCGCGAGGTCAGTTCCAGCGAGATCCGTCACTGGCACACCGACCCCGAGCCCAAGGGGCGGGGGTGGAAGCAGGTAGGCTACACCGACATGATTCACCTTGACGGCAGGGTTGAGCGCCTGGTGAACAACAACGAGGACGCCTGGGTTGACCCGTGGGAGATCACCAACGGTGCCAAGGGCTACAATGCCGTGAGCCGCCACGTGGTTTATGTGGGCGGTGTGGATGCCAATAACAAGAAGAAAGCCAAGGACACCCGCACTGCAGCCCAAAAGGAGGCCCTCAAGAAGTATGTGCTGGACTTCCACAAGAAGTTCCCGCGAGTGAAGATCATCGGTCACTATCAGGTGGCCAATAAGGCGTGCCCGAGCTTCGACGTTCCCAAGTGGCTCAAAGAGATAGGCATCGACCAGAAGTGAAACCGAATAAAAACCGATAAACGATGGACTGGAGCGAAGTGTTGAATGTAGTGCTTGGGGGCGGTCTTGCCGCCACCATCATCGCCATCGTGACCCTGCGCAGTACAATGCGCAAGGCCAAAGCGGAGGCGGAGAAAGCCAAGGCCGAGGCCAACACGGTGCACATCACCAACACCGAGCAGGCCACGAGCATATTGGTGAAGAATATTGTTGAACCGTTAAGACAAGAGTTAGATGCGACCCGCAGAGACCTCAGCGCGACAAAACGCGAGATGGCCCGTCTTCGCAAGGCGATTGACGATGCCAACAGTTGCAAGTATAGTGATAACTGCCCTGTGCTTAGGCGCATGCAGTACCAGCAAAAAGGCCCAGAGCGCAAGCCAGACCGTAGTGACCAGCCAAAAGGTGGAGCACATGGCACTGGACAGCGCAAGGGAGGTGACCGTGGTACGGCAGGAGGCCGTGACCGTTCCCGAGAGCAGGGTGACGGTGACGATAGTGAAGGACAGCCTCCTCCGGTTGCCCGAGGGCGCGAGCTGGTCAGGTCGCAGCGGTCAGGCCAATGTCAACGTGCAGCGCAGGGCTGCCACCGACGGCAAGCCAGAGGTGATAGTCGTGGAGGCCACGTGTGACAGCCTTCAGCTGCAGTGCGAGCGCTACGAGCAGACCATCGCGACCCAGAGCCGCGCCATCGATGCGCTGGCAGATGCCGGCTACCGGTTGTATGCCGAGCAGAGCGAGGAGGTCAAAGAGAAGCCTCCCAACGGCATTAAAACGGCGTTAGAATGGCTTTTCATTGGCATGGTGACAGGTCTGTTGCTGAGCCGCATCAAGACGATAATCAATTTTGTTAAATCATTAAAACAGTAAATAATTATGGCATACAGAGATGGAACCGACCTGATTTTGGGTCTTGTCATTGATTCGACGTTCACGCCCCTCGGCCACTCCACCGGCTGCAAGATCAGCGACTCGAGCGAGACCGGTGAGCGCGTCACCAAGGAGGTGACCACCGGCAAGTGGAAGGAGAAGTACGTCAAGAGCCTCGCCGAGAGCATCCAGGCTGACGGCTTCGTTTATGACGGAGATGATGCCGCAAACAAGGCGAACCTGCCCACACTGAAAGAGCTGTGGATGAGCGGTCAGCCCGTCAAGGCACGCTACGCCTACCGAGGCGAAGAGAACACCAGGTACTATGAGGGCGACTATGTCATCACCTCGCTGGAGAACGACGGCCAGGCCGGCGACGACGAGAAGTACAGCATCACGCTTGAGAACAGCGGAGCCATTACCCCCCATGTTCCTTCTGCCCCATGAAGACGCGCATCATCATAGGAGGCAAGGAATACCCCTGCAGGGTGACCATGGGCGCATTGCTGCGCTTCAAGCGCACGACCGGCCATGACGTGGGCACGTTGAACGAGGGCGACGTGGAGGAGCTGCTGACACTGCTCTACCTGTGCGTGCTGAGTGCCTGCGCCGCCGATGGTGTGGACTTCGGTCTTACCCTTGAGGAGTTTGCCGACCAGCTTGACGCCCAGGAGATGAACTCCTTCTACGCCAGCATGGCCAGTGCTGAAAAAAAAACGGTGAAGAAGGCGGCGAAGTAGCCGACATCGATGAACTGTTAGGACTTGCGCTGGGGTGCATCGGGATGAGCATTGATGACTTTGCCCGGTGCACCCCAGCTGAGTTTTGGCAGGTGTGCGAGCAGTGGCGCAAGCGTGCCGAGGCGGTCGAGCGTGGCGAGTGGGAGCGAAGCCGTTGGCTGGCATTGTGCATGTTGCAGCCGTGGAGCAAAAAGCAACTCAAAGCCGAGGACGTGTGCGTGTTCCCATGGGAGCAGAAACAAGAAACGCCACCCGAGCGGCAACTGAGTGCCGAGGAGCAGCGTGCGCGTTATGAGGCCGCGAAGAAGCGGTACGGTATCGATTAACGGCTGTTTTTGCCGTGACGTTTTCCTTGTTCGGCGTCATCCCACTGGCCTCTGAAGATGAAATACCCAAGGATGCCGCCGACAATCAAGCACAGTATAGCGATATATGGACCCATGTCAGAATGATTTTACATTGTTTTGACTGGTGCAAAGATACAAAGTTTAATTGAAACGACAAAATGGACAAGACGGTAAAATTCAGGATAGAGCTCGAGACCAACGGCAAGAAGGTGCTGCATGATGTGACAGTGAGTACTGGCGAACTTCGCGATGCGCTTGTTGAGGTTGGCAAAGAGGCGAAACTGAGTGCTGAGCGGATGACCTCCTTGGCGTCCACCAGCATGATGGTCGATGCGTTGACTAACGTGGTCGACCGCCTATGCTCTTCTGTCAACGGCCTCGCAGATGACTGGAACTCCTTCGACAAGGGTATGCGAGCCGTGAACACCATGGCCGGCAAGAATGCCGAGGACTTGGGCAAGCTCAAAGACCAGGTCGCGGCACTTGGCAACGAGATACCCAAGACAAAGGAGGAGCTGTCTGCCGGTTTATATCAGGTCATCAGCAACGGCGTGCCCGAAGACAACTGGATAGACTTCCTCGAACAGAGCGCCAAGGCCAGCGTCGGTGGCATAGCTGACCTCGGGCAGACCGTGACCGTCACCAGTACCATCATAAAGAACTACGGTCTTGAATGGGGTAAAGCCGGCGAGATCCAGGACAAGATACAGATGACCGCCAAGAATGGCGTGACCAGCTTCGAGCAGCTGGCGGCAGCCTTGCCGCGTGTCAGTGGTAACGCCGCCACCCTGGGCGTGAGTATCGACGAGTTGATGGCCACCTTTGCCACCCTTACCGGTGTGTCTGGCAACACCGCTGAGGTCAGCACCCAGCTCGCCGCCGTGTTCACCGCCCTCATCAAGCCGTCAAGTGAAGCCACGAAGATGGCGCAGGAGATGGGCATCCAGTTCGATGCAGCGGCCATCCGTGCGCAGGGTGGCATGCGCAACTTCCTGACCCAGTTGGATGCAGACATCACCAAGTATGCCAGCGCCCACAACATGCTCAAGGAGGAGATATACGGCAAGCTGTTCGGCAGTGCCGAGTCGTTGCGTGCCCTCACTCCGTTGACTGGTGAACTCGCCAGCAAGTTCAGCGAGAACGTTGACGCGATGGCTGGCAGTGAGGGCACCATTGAGCAAGCCTTTGAGAATATGGCTGGCAGTGGTGAGAGTGTCACCCAGATGCTGCGCAACCAGCTCAGCACGATGTTTGACTGGGCAGGCAGTATCGCCAGTACGATACAGCCTTACCTCACATTTATAGCTATCGGTGGGCAAGCGATAACTGGTATCATGTTGCTCGGCAAAGCCATCGGAACCGCGACGGCAGCCATTAAAGCCTTTGCCGTGGCTCAGCGTTCAGGTGCCGCAGCCACCGCCTTGGCGACCCTGCATGAGCGCATCTCCACAGTGGCGCGCAACATGCTGACTGCAGCCACAGGCTCTGCCACCGTATCGACCACAGCCTTGACCGTGGCAACCATCGCCCTTTATGCCGCCCTCACCATGGGACTCTCGGCAGTCATTACCGGCTTGGTGGCGTTATTCTCCAGCCTTGGTGATGAGACCGACGAGCTGGATGACAAGACCCGCAGCCTTATAGACGCCGAGGAACGAGCCAAGCGTGAGAGCGAAGCGGCTGACCAGATGCGTGAGCAGGAGAAGAAGACCCTCGAGAACCTCCGCGCAGAACTGGAGATGAATATAGCCAAGACCAAGGACTTCAAAGGTTCTAAAGCCGACGAGAAGAAGATTGTCGATGAACTGAACAACACCTATGGCGCAACCATGGGCTATTTCTCCAGTGTTGCCGATTGGTACAAGGCTCTTGTCGCCAACAGTGAGGCTTACTGCAAGCAGATGATCATCGAGGCTCGCACCCGAATGCTCGCCAATCAGATTGCACAAGCTGAGCAGGCAAACTATGACATCACCCATAATGAGGATGGCTCCACGCGGTATTATAGCACCACCAGAAAAAGCCACACAGAGGTTGATTGGGATAATGGTTACACCGATGCTGATGGCAAGTGGTATCCTGGTTCTAAAACGGTGTACGATAAATCAGACCAACAGAAGGCCCAAGAGGCATATAACGCCAATATCAAGCGCATTAACAACCTCAAAGGTCAGATGCAAGCCCTTGTTAAGGAGAGTGGCAACATTAAGATGCCAGTCATGGGCAACCCTAATCGTCCGGCTCCGCCGACAGGTGGCGGCGCAGGATCAGGCGGTAGCTCCAAGGGCGATAAGAACAAAAACACCACCAACACCGATAAGGAGAAAACGCGCCAGCAGGAACTCAACAAACTCATCAGTGATGCGCAGAACCAGTATGTCGATGCCAGTGAGAGCGAGCGTGCAGAGATAGCCAAGAAGATACAGGCCTACCGTGCCGAGCTTGACCTGATTGACACCCTGCAGAAGAAGGCGATGGTCCCCGAGGAATTGAAAACCATCCAGGACATAGACGATGCCCTTGCATATCAGCAGGCGCTGCGCAAGCACGCCAACAAGGAGAATATCTCTGGCATTGATGCAGAGATTGACAAGTTGGAACAGCAACGCGCAGAGATGCAACGTCCCGCCAAACTCAACTCATTGGAGGACATCGATGCTGAGATCACCTACCAGCAGAGCCTACGCAAGCGAGCCACCGCTGAGAGCATTGGTGGCATTGACGCGGAGATTGAGCGGCTGGAGAGATTGCGTAAGACACTGGAGCGTTCGGGACATAAGGAGTTGGCCATTGAGGAGATTGGGACCTACGAGCAACTTGACAAAGAGATCGCCTATTATACTGACCTTCTCAACACCTCGAGCGAGAAAGACCGAGTCAGCATTCAGCAAAGCATCAACAAACTGAACGAGCTTCGTCAGACATGGGACGATGCCCTTGCAGAGTTGAAGAAGCCAGGCGAGATTGCCACGCTTGACACGATGGAGAAGCTTGATGAAGCCATCACCTATTATCAAAATAAGCAAAAGAAAGCATCTGGTGAGGAGGTTGACAATATCGGCAAGGAGATTGCGGCATTAGAGCGCAAGCGTGCGGCAATGCTGCGAGGAGCCGATCTGCAGGAACAGTTGCGCGAAGCCAATGCGACGAATGCTTTGAGCGGTCGCGAGTACCGTGTGAAGGTTAGCGGCATGGGCTTCGACGCATTGACGGAGAAAATCCGCGAGTTGCAGCGGATGTTGGGCGACACCGAGAATCCTGTGACCGGTGCGCAACGCAAGGACATCGAGGAACTGATCAAGATATATGAGAAGTGGCGCAAGGAGAGCGTGAAGTCGATGGACACGGTGAAGAAAGGCTGGTCAAGCCTGAAAGGTGTGGGTGACAGCGTTGAGGGCATCACCGACGCATTGAAAGGCAACGGCGATGCCTGGCAGAAAGTGACCGCCATCATTGACGGCGTGTTGCAGATATATGACTCCTTTGCCGGAATAATAGAGATTATCCAGATGCTGACCGCCGTGACGCAAGGCCACACAGCCGCTAAGGCTGTTGAGGCAGCAACTGTCACAGAAGGTGCGGCCATGGAGGTGGGTGCCACCACCAGTGTCGCCGAAGCCAACATCGTTGAAGCCAATAGTGCTGTTGCCGCCGCAGCCGCTGAGACCATGAAAGCCCACGCAAGCATACCATGGGTAGGTATCGCCATCGGTGCCGGCATGGTGGCCACGATGCTTGGTCTGCTTTTCGCCCTGCCGAAGTTTGCCGACGGCGGTCTTGCCTACGGTCCGACGCTGGGTTTGTTCGGCGAGTATGCCGGCGCGAGCAACAACCCCGAGGTCGTTGCCCCGCTGAGCAAGTTGAAAGGCATGCTTGCCGATGTGGGCGGTCTGGGCGGTGGCCGCGTTGAGTTCAAGATAGAAGGGCGCACCCTGGTGGGCATCTTGAAAAAAGAGACCACCCATCAAGCCCGCACCAAATAACAACTAAACAGAGAGACCATGGCAAGAGCAATGCAAACGATATACAGCGCCAGGATCAGGAGCGAGCGCGAGACCGTGTGGGACATCCATGTGAAGAGTAGCCTCGCCGGAGCCCTTGACAAACGCCGCGACGTGGCCCTGCTTCGCGAGGGTGCCGCGGTGATAGAATGGGGTGAGGTGGGCAAGCTCGACCCAGTTGCCGGCAGCTCGTTGACGCTGACCCTGCTGAGCGAGAGCGACAGGGAGTTCCTGTGGCTGTGGCAGGTGGAGGTGGGGACGGTGCGCTGTGACGTGTACCGCAACGGCTCGTTGTACTGGAGCGGCGTGCTTGACACCGAGCTCTATGAGGAGCCTTACACCTGGGTGAGCGACTATGAGGTTGCCGTGACCTTCAGCGACCTCGCTGTGCTTGACCGCTTGAAATGGAGCGGCGAGGGCCTGTGGAGCGTGCGCGGCATTATAGACCACTGCATCAGTGAGAGCGGTGTGAACGTGAGCGGTTTGCAACTGCAGCACTCGCTGTGCTCCTACAGCAGCGGCAGCGGCGACACCCCGATTGACCTCTCTACCCTTCAGGTCAATGCCTCCAACTTCTATAACGAAGACGGTGAGGCCATGACCCTGCGCGAGGTGCTCGAGGCTGTGCTGCAACCGCTTGCATTGCGCATCACCCAGAAAGCCGGAAGGCTGTGGCTCCAGGATCTGCACACACTGGCCACGACTGTACCCACCCAGCAGGTTGAGTGGCTTGCCGATGACGGCGTGCTGGGTGTCGATAAGGTGTATAACAATATGAAGGTGACCTTCTCGCCCTATGGCGATGCCAAGTTGATCGACGGCAGCGTTGACCATGACGATGTGCTGAAAGGGCACAGCTCGGGCACGATGATCAAGACCGGCAACAACTGGGCAGAGGCCGCCGACGGCTTCACGATATGCTATGGCGACCAGGACGGGCTGGGACTGACCCTGCAGAACGGCGCCAAGTGGTACAGGATAGACAGCGTGTGGAGCGGCAGCGACGAAGCCGGCATCCTGTGGGCCTACCGTGGCGGCAGCAGCGCATACAGTTACAACCAACTGCACTGCAACGACAGCATGCCCAGGGCGATGCAGAACGGCCAATGTGTGGCCGTGCCAATCATCACCAGCGGCAGAGTGTGGGTGGGTCAAGGGAACAACATCTACCACCAGTTGAAGGTGACGCTGAGCGTGCTTGCCGATGTGAGGTACAACCCCTTTGAGAGCGAGGCAAACGAGAATGAGGAGGGCAACTGGCAGCGCCTGAAAGACTGGGTGAACTTCGCCTACGTGCCCGTGATGCTCCGCCTGCGCGACGCCAACGGCAATGTGCTATACCACTATGAGAACAACGGTGTGCAGGAGGGCAACGGCTGGGAGCACACCGCGCAGAACAGCGGCTGGGTTGCCGGCGACGGCACATGGGGCTGCATGTGGTTGTGCTACTATGACCAGGAAAACCGCAAGAGCGCGAGCGGCTTGGGCGGCTGGAAAAAGAACCGCCCGATTATAGGCTACTACCGCGGCGGACTGCCCAAACGCTTCACCGCCATGGGCGAGGGCGAGTATATCAAGCTGCCCCCGGTAGCAGGCTGGCTTGAGTTGGAAGTGGGTCGCGGTCTCTATCAGTTTGACTACAAGCGCGAGGAGAAAGACATCTACTCGCGTCTGCGGTGGCTGATGTATAAAGCCCCGACCATCGAGATTGTGAAAGCCGACGGCACCAAGACCGAGCAGAACGATGTGGAGGACAGCGCGTGGCTGCTGCGTGCTGCCCAGGAATCCCTCGAGATAGACACCAGCGTGGGCACCACCGGCAACCGTCGCTTCCTGCCCAACTGCAAGGGTGTGCTGCTTGACAGCAACGCTTCGCCTGTGCGCACGCTGGGCCGTGCCGGCGTGAACGACCGCGTGGAGCGTCTGCTGATAGGCACCGCCTACAGCCAGTATGGGAGCCGTCACCAGACATTGGGTGGCAGCGTGCGTCTGCTGCATGAGATGAGCGCCTTGACCGATGCCACCAGCGCTGGTCGCTACATGGTGCTGAGCGAGGTTCAGACCCTTGTGGAAGACAAGAGCGAGGTGCTGCTGTGTGAAGTGAGTGAGGATAACTACGAGGGCATTGAGTGGGAAACCAACTAACAAGATAAGATTATGAGCAAGAAACAATATACAGTAACCACCGTTGAGCGCACCGCCCAGCCGAGAAGCAAACGCCGTCAGGGAGCGTCCGGTTCCGGCGGTGGCGGCAGTGTGACCGTTGGTGGCCAAAGTGAGAGCAGCGCAACAGAGAGTGCCGAACTTGCGGCCCAGGCACACAGCCATGCCAACAAACCCCTGCTCGACTCGCTGAGCGATGCCGACGGCTACCTGCTGCTGCGCCAGAAAGCCGAGGATGCCGATGACAGTGAGCAGGGCAAGGTCAAGGCCGGCTATGCCGACAAGGCCGGCTATGCCGACGAGGCCAGGGCATTGAGCGAGGACAGCGACGCATGGGACAAATTCTTGCGCAAGGACGTGGAGGACACGGCGCAAGCCAGGCTGCACCTCACCGAAGGCATCGACAGCGGCGACTATGTGGGCGGCGGTACCGGCTTCGGTCTCACGAAAGATGCGGATGACAACTGGCTGCTTGAAGTTGACCAGTTGCACGTGCGCCAGAAGTTGAGTGCCGTGGAGCTCGAGATCCAGAAGATGAGCCATGTGGGCGGTGTGATTGTGGCCAGCGCCGCCTCGATGGTAGTGAGCCGCGTGGAGCCAGGCGAAGGCGTGCTTGTGGACGGCGTGAGCGTCGTTCCATGGTACAAATGCTACTTCAACCGCGAGGACGTTGCCGGCAACCAGGTGGTGCGCACCTTTGAGGTGGGCGACCTGGCACGTTGCCAGACATTTCACTACCGTCAGAGCAAGAACACGCAGAACAAATACTACTGGCGCAAGGTGGTGGCGGTGGGTGACGACTGGGTCTCGTTGGGCAACCTGCCCGGCGAGTATGCCAGCGACAGCGACTGGCCCGAAGCCGGTGACCACGTGGTTCTGCTGGGCAATGTGAGCGACAGCAGCCGCCAGAACGCCATCGTGATAGCCGGTGCCGGTACGGGCAACCCCTATGTCCGTGTATATACCGGCATCAACAGCTTCACCCTTCCCAACGCCGAAGTCCAGCTGAGTCCTCACGGTTCCTGGATTACCGTCACCGACCGCAACGGCAACCGTGTGCGCCTTGATGAGCTGGTGTCGAGCCTCGAGGGCATGATTACCAGTGCCCAGGACCAGGCAGACCAGATGATTGAGATGTGGTTCGGTGACGTGGCTCCCACCACATCGAACGCTCCCGCCGTGGAGTGGACTGATGCGGAGGCCAAGGCTCTGCATGAGGGTGACCTGTACTATAACCGCGGAGCCCTTTCAGCCGGTGGCGGTCGCGCATGGGTGTGGCGCCAGGTTGAGGAAGTGTGGGGCTGGAGTGAGCTGACCGATCGCGACGTGCTTGCCTCGCTGGAGGCAGCCGCCAGGGCGCAAGACACAGCCGACGGCAAGCGCAGGGTGTTCGTCGGCCAGCCGACCGCCCCGTATGATGTGGGCGACCTGTGGGTCAATGCCACCTATCCCGTAATTGCCAACAGCGGTAACGGCAACGTCAATGTCGAGTGGTATGATGTGGTCACTGAGGAGTTCTACGGTAACGGCGACATCTTCAACAACGACATCGTTCGCTGCAAGACCGCCAAGGCGAGCGGTTCATCGTTTAATGTCTGGGACTGGGAGCCGGTGCAGGAGTTCACCACAAGCAAAATAACACAGACGGCCAATAGCATTGCTCTTGAAGTAATAAATGACAATGTGCTTAACGGTCTAAAGAAGATTGGTATCTATATCAACGGCGACGAAGATAAAATTAAACTTATTGCAGGAAAAGTTGAAGTTAGTGATAATTTTGAGGTGCCATGCGTTTCTACACGTGCTACAAATGGTCAGGCTCATATTGAGGCTGTTGGTAGCGAGATGCGTGTGTATGGTACCAATGGTGTTGCCAATATAGTGTTCGGGGTTGATGATAATGGTAATGCTGTGTTGAAGTATTATGACCGCTTAGGGCGTTTCCTCTATGACCTTGGACCTCGTGGTTTATCTTCAGTTCTTTCAGACGATGGTGGTTTTCATGCTGAGACCCTTAACCGTATTACAGGTGTCGCCTATGACACCCAATTGCCTGCCACCAGACCGACAGGTCTTGTTAGCGAAACAATTTTCCAGTATGTTGCCAAAACCGATGAAACCACTGGTAATGTGATGATGGACAGTATAAATGAAGGCGATTTGACACTTGCCGAGAACAGCAATGGCAAATGGTTCACAAGTGATAACAAGCTCTCGAATAATACACTTGTCAACGGGTTTTATTATTCTGGGCAATATGCATATATTCACCTGATAGATGCCTTCAATTCATATATAGAGAAGTATGATAATCCAATAGCAGATCCTAAAGACCCAGAGGAGGAAATTTGGAATCCGATGGTGGATGAAGAGCTACGTCTTGCAGGAGCACCTGACACCTTGACTAATATCGACTACACGCGTGACCAGGGTGTCCCCTTGTTGCTTTATGCAATAACTGCTTATGAATATATTAAAGTTGTGAACGGTGTCCGTTCTCGCGTAATCGTGTGGACGCAGAATGGTTTAATACTTGGAATAGACTCATGATTAAGAGCATCAAGATAAGGCTGAGCGAGGACAACCGCGGAAGTGGCGGTTCGGTACATGTGCGAGTCGTTGGCGGCAGTGCCGTGGAGGACGGCTCCTACAGCAAGTACATCCCCGAGATTGTCGCCCATGCGCTCACCATGATTGGGCATGTGACCGACGAGTGCTTCACCTACACCTTACCCTTCAAATTATCATAGGACATGGCACAGAACGAGAACCAGAATATTGACCGGCTTTATATCGCCGAGAAAGAGACTGGCGAGCGCGTGACCGCCACCGAGTGGAACATGCTGCCCGCGAAGATTAACGAGATGGTGGACCGTCTCAACGGCATGCCCGAGGAGATGAGGCAGCTCATCAGTGCCTCCCTCACCACCCTCAACAACGTGCGCCCGATGAGCACCGCCGAGTACCTGGCACTTGGCTCATGGGACACGAGGGTGTGGTATGTGTGCATCGATGACGGCGAGATTCAGAGCCTGAACCTCGGGCTGTTCACCATCGCCAGCAAGGCGGGGACACCACTTATCAAGGGCTTCCCGCTGACCTTCCCCATCATCTTATAACGACATTGTAACACCATTAAAACGACAAAGAAATGGCAATAGACATCAATGACCTGACCGGCAAGGTCGAGAACGAGGGCAAGACCGTCCAAGGCAGGGTCGCCGCCGAGGAGTGGAACCGCATGATCGCCGCGCTGATAGAGACCCAGGGCGGTGTCAAGAGCGTGAGGCTGAACGGCAGCACCTTCGTGCCCGATGCGAACGGCATGGTGGAGCTTGTGGTGAGCGAGAGCAACTACCTGCTCAACCTGTTGACCAGCGTGACGGGTGTCGCCCCTTACCGCATCGCGCTCGGCACCTCATTCATCGTGTCGCTCAGCGTGAGCAACAAGTACCAGAACGGCGACGAGCAGATGAGCGTGACCACACGCTGCGCCGCCCGTCTGCTCGTCAACGACGTGGAGGTTGAGACCCTCGACGTGTACGACGGCAACACCTACGACATCGATGTGGGCCGCTATCTGAGCGAGGGCACCAACCGCTTCCATATCGAGGTTGACAACGGCTACGGCGTGCGGAAGCAGTCGCTGGCCTATGAGGTGACCGCCGTCAACATCGGCGTGTCGCTCCCATATTGGGACGAAGCCGCCGTGGTGAGCGGGGACTGGACTGTCGATGTGCGCCTGAGCGGTTCCGTGACCGGCAACGTGCATGTGGCCATCGACGGCGATGAGGTAGTCAGCGGCACGCAGAGCGCGGGGTCGGTCAAGAGCTACACCATCACGACCGGCAAGAGCTACGGCATCCACCGCGTGTCGGTCTGGGCTGAGTATGCCGAAGACTCGGACATCCGCACCGACGTGATAGAGAAGGAATACATCTACCAGCCAGCTGGAGCAAGCGGTGTCGTGATAGGCTGCGACATGAAAGCCGGCACCCGTCTGGCCATGTACAACACCCTGGCGTTGGGCTACTGGATTGTCAGCCCCGACACCAGCGGAGAGGTTGAGGTCAGCCTGTCCATCATAGGCGAGAGCAACGCCGTTCTCGCCAGCAGCGTCCAGTCCGTCACGCTGGAGGACGGCTTGAGTGCCTTGCAGACGTGGAGTGTCGCCCTGTTCGGCGAGAATATGCCAGGCGACCGCACCGTGCGCATAGAGTGCGGCGGTGTTCGTCGCAACATAGCCGTGACCATTGTGGCCGGTGAGGTCGTTCTGAGCGAGGTGGATGGTGCTGTTGTGGTGCTGCGCAGTGCCGGCAAGAGCAACAGCGACCAGGACCGCGCCGTATGGAACGGCGGCAGCGTGAGCATAGACCTCAGCGCTCTCGACTTTACCGACGGGGGTAGCGGCTGGTCTGCTGACAGCGACGGCAATGTCGCCCTCCACTTGAAGAAAGGGCAGTTCCTGACCATTCCCGTGACCCCCTTTGACGAGAACCCGGCGATGGGCAACGGCTCTGACGTGTCCGGTACGCGCAGGGGGCTGACCTTGAGTGTCGAGCTTGCCACCCGCAACTGCGTGCGGGCCGACGCGGTAGTCGCCGAATGTCTGTACAGTGGCATCGGTTTCCAGTTCAAGGCCAACGGCATGACATTCTCCAGCGACTCAGAGAGCTTGAGTTGTGACTATAAAGAAGACACGCGTGTGCGCATCGACATGGTGATAGAAGGCACACAGACCGAGTACACCTGGACCGATGACCAAGGCGTGGAGCAGCACGGGCTCGAAGCGTTGATGCTGGTATATATCGACGGAGTATATCAAGGGTTGCGCCTAATCACTACCAGCACTTCGTTCAGGCAGAGTGTGGCGCAGCCCATCACCATCGGCAGTGCCGAATGTGACGTTGACCTGTACTGCGTGCGAATGTACCGCAGCACCCTCGACCGCAGGGGCATAGTGCAGAACTATGCATACGACACCCCAAAGGTTGCCGACAAGATCGCCATCGCCAAGCGCAACGACGTTCTCGACAGCAACCTTGAGGTGAGCTATCCCAAGCTGATAGCCGCCCGCCCTGAACTTGCCGTACTTGTGCTGCAGGCCGAGGCCATGCCCACGAGCAAGACCGCCATACCGTTGCAGACCAGCAACTACACCAACCCCCAGAATCCCGATGACTTTGAAGCTGGCAATGCGTCGTTCACGTCCAGCGACGACACCTTCAAATGCCAGGGCACAAGTTCGATGAACTATCCAGTTCCATTCAGGAATCTCGACCTCAGTTTTAACAATGTGACGGTGGGTGGCGCAAGCCGTGCCGGCTGGCGTATGTATGCAAGTGAGCCGTTGAGCAACGACTGGACCGCCAAGAAAGACTATGCCAGCAGCGAGATGGCCAACAACGTGATATTCTCGATGCTGTATAACAAGATGTGTGTCGCCCTCGGAGGGGACTTTGACACGCTGACCGAGGCACAACGTGCCCAATACCAGGTGCGGCAGCAGTTGAGTGACGTGACTTACCGTCAGAGCCTGATGGCGGTGCCGATATTCGTGTTCCGTTACTGGGACAACACTTATTACCCGATAGGCATGTTCAACTTGATAACAAACAAGAACAACGAGAAGGTGCTTGGCTTTGAGGGCGCCTACACCTGGGAACGTAGCGGTGCTCAGGCCTGGGAGATCCGCGACAACAACGTGATGTGGGACACCGTGTTCAACGCCATGAGCTGGGACAGCGAGCATAACACCGAGGTCAATGACATTTACAACTATTACGAGGCCCGATACCCGAAGAGCATAAAAGAGAACGGCGCGAAGCGTGACTTCGGCCATGCCGAGAACGCAGGTCAAACCGAGACAGTACAAGCCGAAACTGCCGGTCTGCTTCGCCTTCACAACTGGCTGGTGAGCACCAACCAGAAACTCGCCACCGGCGGTCTGCTTTCCACCCCCTACACTGACAGCAAGGGTGTGACCTATGCCTACGACACAGCGGCATACCGCCTTGCCAAGTTCATCAGCGAGGCCGGTGACTACATCAGTGTTGACCACTGGATCGTGTATCTGATATGGATGCTTGTGAACCACATGATGGACAATGGCAGCAAGAACCTTGGCTTATGCACCTATAACGGCAGCTTGTGGCGTCCGTTGGCACGCGATACTGACAGCGGTGCGGGCATTGGCAACACCGGCCGCCTCGAGTTCCCGTTCTGGCTTGGATTGTCAGATTACATCGTGAACGGTCGGTTCGTGTATGACCAGCCGAGTCAGCCAGCAGGGTCGAGCACTGTGTTCAATGGTCAACGTGGAGCCATCTGGGTGAACCTGAAAGACGGCTTTGACGACCGCATCCAGGCGATTGCCAAGATGCTTTATGACAAGAGCAGGGATAGTGGATTCAGCGGTCCCGAATTGATTGCATGGTTTGAGCAGCACCAAGGCGCATGGTGCGAGGCACTTTATAACTACGGTATGAAGCAGTACCAGGGCGGCACCCCTTACAGCCGCTGGATCGAGAGCGGCCTTGGGGACAAAAAGAACCAGCGTCGTTACTGGCTTGCCAACTCATTCAGGTACTGGGGCAGCCGCTGGGCCTTGGGCAGTGAGGGCCGCCGCATCACGTGGCGCACCTGGGGCTATGGCTGCGACCTCACCATCAAACCCTATATGCCGATGTGGGTCTGCCTGGGTCTGGGCAACTATCAGTACGGCGACACCGTGCGCTACCGCTGCCTTGACCCCGAGACCGGTGTCAGGGTTGTCAACAGCGAGGTGCAGCATGGCATGGTCATCGAGCGCAACGACAACGTGACCTACCTGTTTGACGGCGACCTGTTGACTGACATCGGCGAGCTTTACAAATATGGCGACATCGGTGACATCGACCTCGGCGTTGCCGTGAAGTTGCGCTCGTTGCTCATGGGCAGCAATGCCGACCGCCAGACGCGGCAGTGGGTCAACACCAAGCTCACCGAGCTCAACGTGACCAACGCCGTGAGCCTTGAGCTCATCGACCTCACCAACTGCGAAGGTCTGGGCAGCAAGAGCAACGGTGTGTTCACTCTTGACCTGAGCAAGCAGGAGCAGCTTCGCGAGCTGTACCTTTGGGGCAGTGGCGTGACCGGTGTCACTCTGCCCAAGACCACGACCTTGACGACGCTCGTGTTCGGCAGGAACCTCAAGACCCTGCGTTTGATTGACTGTGTGAGCGTCGAGACGCTGGAGCTGGAGGGCTACGGATCGCTGGAGAGCATCATCGTGCAGAATACTCCGATTGTTGACACCCTTGCCGTCGTGCGTGGTGTCCATGCCAGCGCTCCCGGTCAGTTGCGCGAGGTGAGGATTGACAACGTGGACTGGCGTCTTAATGGCACCGACGGCCTCGGTCTGCTTGACGCACTCGCCGCCCTTGGTGCCAATTGCCGTCTAAGCGGCACCATCACCCTGACCGGTGCCAGTGTCAGCTTCGAGCGTAAGCGCAGGTGGGTCGAGACCTGGGGCGACGTTGACCACGGCAGCCAGGGACTGACCATCGTGTACAATCGCCAGACCGTCGAGAACGTGACCATCACCACCAGTAAATACATGTCTACTATCGGTGACTATCCCCTTGAGATAGCCAGCGAGGGCAACAACTTCACCGCCATCACATGGAGCATGCCCAGCAACGAGTGGGCGAGCGTGGACCCACATACCGGCGTTGTGACCGTGCGGCAGGTTGGCACCGAGGCCAACCCGCCCATCGCCCAGGTGACCGTCACCTTGACGCTCCATGACGGGAACACCGTCACGGCCACCAAGGAGCTGCACTTCCATGCCCACACCTGCAAGGAGGGCGACCTTGTGTATGCCGACGGCTCCTTCAGTGATGAGTATCTGCCAGGCAAGACCGTTGTGGGTGTGTGCTTCTACATCAATCCCGATGATCCGACCGACCGCATGGCTTACGGCTTAAAAAATCTCGTGAGTGACCAGTGGGGTCTGCATCCTGACAGGGTGAGCGGTGTGACGCTTGACAATGAGCCAGGCTACGACTGTTATGATGTGCCCGCCATCACAAACATCACATCCAATGGCACGGGCACCATCAACGACGCCAACTACCGCGATGAGGCCACAGGTGATGCCCAGGGTTTCAAGATATTCTCGCGCTCCACCGCCGTCGGAGACATCGGCATGGTCCAGCTGCAGGAGAACCTCGGCTCATACAGGGCAGGCGACTTCATCCATGTTGGTCAGTTCAAGACCCTGCATATCATCCGTCACCGTAACAAGATCCTGAACGGTGTGACCCTTGACGGTTATGACTTGAGCGCACCAGTCGAGGCCAACGCCATGCAGACAGAGACCGATGTGCTGCAGGCCAGGATAGATGCTATTGTTGCCGCTAAGGGTGCCAATTACCGCGAGTTCTATTTCCCCGCTGCGAGCCGTTGCTATGCCTACGAGCCAAAGGTCAAGGCAGGCGAGGTGCTGAATGACAAGTTCAAGGCTCACCGCTGGTGGTTGCCGAGTGCCGGTGAGTTGGCTCGTATGGTGTGGTGGCACCTGCAGGGCTATGACACGGCCAACGAGAAGGCCATATTCGCCAAGGCTTACGCCTTGGGCTTATGGACCAAGCCGACCGACTGGCAGTGGTCAACAACTGAATACAGCGCTTCCATCGCGTACCTCATTAATGCAGGGAGCGGCGCCGTCTACGGCAACTTCAGTAAGAACTATTCCAACGGTGTGCGAGCGGTGGTCGCGTTTTAAGATTGGAGGCTTGGGGCTTCGACGCCCCAAGCCGGTGGCCACAACGAGGAGCAACAACGAAAGCGCGGCGCGAGCCGCGCACCCGACAAAAAAGGCGGGCGTGATTAGTAGTCACACCCGCCTTTATAATGGCGTTATAATGTCATTCAAATTGTGTGATTGGCGACCGTTTCGTTTTTTGAAATAGCTCAGACCGCCGACCGTTTCGTTTTAGAGACCGCGCACGGTTCGTTTTGCGATTTATAAAAATAAGGGATGATGGAGTGTGGTGAACATGGCAATCGCACATATTTGATGATTATTTTTTAGGGAGAAAATTTGATTTTGTTTCTGAAAATCACTATTTTTGCATGGTTTTAGAAACAAAATTGAGAATTTATGGATTTTTGGACATTTAGAGAGCGGATGTTTCCCCTTGGTTGTTTCAACATCAACCAGGTGCTGTTGTGGGAACCTGACTTTAATCGCAGCAACTTGACCAGGTGGTGCCGCAAGGGACGGCTTGTGAAATTGAGGAATGAGCATTATGCCTTTCCGGATTGTTTAGGTGAGCCAGGTTTTCATCGTTATGTGGCCAATCGCATCTATATGCCTTCCTATATCAGTTGCCACAGCGCCATGTCGTTTTATGGCATGATACCTGAAGAGGTGATGATCATCACCAGCGTGACTACCCTGAAGACGGCGCATTATGAGAATCCATTCGGGTGTTTTCATTATCATAATGTGAAGCCTATGATTTATTTTGGCTACGAACCTAAAGCGACTGCCGCAGGCCGCAGTGTGCTGATGGCTACCCCCGAGAAGGCATTGCTGGACCTGCTTTATCTGAATCAGTACTATGTAACGGAGCAAGACATGGAGGATTTGCGACTTGACGATGACTACATGCACAATGAACTGAACATGTCGCGCTTGGCCGAATACCTGTCACATTTTGAGAGCAAGACTATGGAATTAAGAGTGAAAACACTGATAAAGACTTACGACTTATGATAGACATTGATTTTATAAAGAGGTTCTTCCCTGTGACGATTTCGTCGCAGAGCCATTTTCATCGCTATATGCTTAAGGAGTATCTGCAACTGTTGATATTGGACTACTTGTCGACTACTCCATTCATTACAAAAATGGTGTTCATTGGTGGCACGAATCTGAGGCTGATACAGGGAATTGACCGTTTTTCAGAAGACCTTGATTTTGATTGCAAGGGGTTGAGTGAACAGGACTTCATGGAAATGACCGATGGGGTGGTGCGGTATTTGCATCGCAACAATATAGATGTTGAGACGCGCGACATGCCTAACCCCCGGTTGACGGCTTTCCGTCGAAATTTGTATTTCCCTCAGATGCTGTTTAACTTGGGACTATCGGGACATCGCGATGAACGCTTGCTCGTGAAGGTAGAAGCTCAAGACCAGGGCGTGGCCTACAAACCAGAGATTGGCACTATTAATCGCATGGGCTTCTTCTTTCATGTTCAAGTGCCACCTGTAGATGTGCTGTGTGCCATGAAATTTGCCGCCATTCTGGCTCGCGCCAAGGGGCGAGACTTTTACGATGCCATTTTTCTGCTGTCGAAAACGAAGCCTAACATCGACTTTTTGAGTGACCGAAGTGGGGTCACATCGGTCGAACACCTAAAGAATTTGATGCTCAAGAGGCTTGAAGAT
>JAEEGF011238314.1_pt1 | contig 41876 bp, 41 predicted proteins | sample 9134171 | NCBI WGS metagenome assembly JAEEGF01 (sample SAMN16246542, study PRJNA631951) | gut metagenome | biome: gut microbiome; feature: rumen; material: AP-attached | host: Bos | place: Iran: Karaj | collected 2018-10 | reverse complement strand
ATCTTTACCTTTGGCCTGCATATCGGTAGCGAGCTGGGTCTCCAATTCCTGAATGTACGCTGGCTGAATCACCTGTACTGGTTCTTCGGCTGGGGTCTTTTCGGACACGAGAATCGTTGCTTCGGCGGCTTTCTGGACAACATCTGGATTAACACGCATATTAGTGTGTTGCGCGCGTGCGCGTAATTGTGAGAATAAAGTCTTTGGCTGATCATCGTCTTCTACTACGCCATTCTGAGCGGCTTGCGCTTGTTGTTGAGCGGCCTGGATTGCCTGGGCCTGTTGTTGTTTGGCGGCTTCTTCTGCCGCATGCTCCGCCGCTTGTTCCTCTTGAATTTGTTTCTCGTTTTCGGCTTTTTGATCAGCCAATGCACGAGCCTGGTTTGCCTGGGCTTGCAAGAGTAGTGCTTCTTGTTGGGCGGCAAGTGCTTCCTGCTCGGCTTCGGAAATCTGATCTTTATGTTGTTCCTCGGCTTGCAGCGCCTGTAACTTAATTGCGGCCGTTCGCGGGTCCATGCTTTGCTGAGTACTTTGCTGATACTGAACAACGGGTTGTTGCATCTGTGCCATCACGTTCTGGGAGGTGTTCATAAACTGAGGCTGTTGGATCATCTGAGAATAAATCGCTTGACCAGAAGCAGCTTGTGGTGGCATCTGTTGTGGTTGCATCTGTTGTGGCTGTAGCTGCGGAGTTGGCGCCAATTGCATTTGTGCTGTTGGTTGATAGTCAGGTTGCTCCGCTACTTGCGGGAAAGGCGTCGATGCTTGTGTTTGCATTTGCGGTTGCATAACTTGCGGCACCGCTTCGCTGGCTTGTGTGGCATTTGGTACAGTCATCGTAGCATCGGCGCGCATGTGCTTGGCTGTATTAGTATTAATTTGGACTGGCTCATATTCAGCATCGCCAAGGAGCTCAGTCATACGTTTTGCCATGTCTTCGCGCTGCTGCTGAATTCGTGGATCGTGAAGCGGCTGGATTACGCGCTCACCGCTGGATACCTTATTAATCGTCTCTTCTGTTTCCGTTGGGTCGGCGGAAGCGCGCGGTTGTACCTCTGGATTTGCTGGTGCTACAGGCTGAGAAGGCGGTAATGCTGCTGCGAAATTTTGTGCTTCAATGATTGCCTTAGCTAAAATATTAGCCTGGGCATTAGCAAGCGCTGCTGCAGAGAGCTGACCTTGTGTATTAAGATCTGCGCCATAAGAATTTGGCATAGCCTGCGGAACCGGTGCGGTTGGCTGCATCGGTATCTGACCGTTCGGCGGTATGCTCGTAGCTTCTTGTGGCATTGGTGGCATTATGTTAGTACGAAAAATTAGATATTTTTATTATTGACCAGGAGTCGGGAGTTGGCTTTGTGGATCTGGAAGTTGAACTGGTGCTAGTGGTGCAGGTGCTGGGGCTGGTGCTGGGGCTGGTGCCGGAGCTGGTGCCGGAGCAGGCGCTGGGGCTGGTGCTGGCGCTGGAGCTGGAGCGGCAGTAGGTTCAGGTAGCTGAACTGGCGCTAATGGCGCAGCCTCTGGTGCTGGAGCAGCTTCTACTGGCTCTGGTCCACTTGGAATGATTTGTTCTGGTGTCGGCGCTGGAATATCTGAATTTGCCGGCTCAACAGTTGTTGTGGTTGTCGTCTCTACGGCATCTAGTGCTGACGTGTCTGGAACGGGCAACTCGGCCGAATTGTTTTCAGCTGCGGCAGGCGAACCTTGTTGTTCCTTAATTGCAGCTTCTACAGCCGGCATTGTTGCTGCTGTATCGAGATTGGCTTGAGCGTTTGCATTCGGCGCATCACCGAGAACTTCATGCACGGTCATAATGACATCTTCGATACCTACCTGCGACTTAACGAGATAGCGTTCAGCACCAAGTGCTTCGCCACGTTGTCTCTGGTCGTCGCTAGAGAGTGCCGTCATCATAATTACTTTAATTTTGCTTGTTTCAGGTTGCGAGCGAAGAATATCGAGCATATCGAAACCAGAAATCTTTGGCATCATCACGTCTGCGATGATTAGGTCTGGCTTGTACTGCACAGCAAGAGCGAGAGCCTCCTCGCCATCACCAGCAGAAATAATATCGTATCCCTCGGCGACCAACCTGATACTATATATTTCTCGCAAGGACTTATCGTCCTCGACTAACATAATCCTAGTCATACTGATTATGATTATATGCTATTTTGGCGCAAAAATCTATAAAACTTATGCTAAAAACTAATGCATTCCGCTCTGAGCTTCCTGATTATCAATCAAGAAGCGCTGTTGGTCATATTGTTCTTGGGAAATTCTAGGGAAGAGTACGATAAAACGCGTACCATTGCCGAGTTGACTCTCGGCCCAAATGCGACCATTCATTGCCTCAACGCGTTGCTTGACGAGATAGAGGCCAAGACCCGTGCCGCCAATCTCACGCGTATCGCGATTGTCGACGCGATAGAATTTCTGGAAAACATGGTTCAATTCTTCGCGCGCAATGCCGATTCCGGTATCTTGCACAACGATTTGCACGTTGTAATTATCTGCGCGCACATTTACGGTCACCCAACCGGCTGGCGTGTATTTGATTGCATTTTCAATAAGGTTATTAAGAATCTCAGTTAAGAAATCGGAATCTACGTTGGCGTAAATTACCTGTTCGATATGTTTACCGCCACTTAGCTGTTGATCAACGGCGCCACTACCAAACTGGTAGCCAAGGCCTTTCTCCTTAATCTTTGGAATTTGCGCATCGGCGATTTTTTTCACTAAATCCACAATTTCAACTGGCTCTGGATGTGGCACAATTTGACCATCGTCAAGCTTCGTCGTATCAAGCAAATCTTGGAACAAACGACCAAGGTGCTTTGAGTTCTCGTGTGCTTTTTCGAGATACTGACGGGCACGATCGTCGAGTGTTGCCGTCGAAGGATTAAGTGCGAGGCCAAGATAGCCCTCAATACTAGCGACCGGCGTGCGCATCTCGTGGCTTGCAGTAGAAATGAAGTCCGTACGTTCGTGCTCTTCGCGAAGCTCTTGGGCAATATCACGAAAAGTCACAATTAAGACAGGTTTATCGCCAGCCGACTTCGTAATAATAATCGAAACTGGAGTATTGCGGTTACTATCGGCAGCCACAATATCAAGATCGCGCGTCTCCTCTTTGAAGTCCTGGTTTTTGAGTGCTTGGCCGATTGGATTGCGCGCTTCAGAAATACGGTTGCCCGTCTTATCCAGTAGAGTTATTACGGAATCGTAATATACATCAAGAATTTCATCATCGCTGCGCCCCATTAAAAGACATGCGGCGGGGTTAGCAAGATGGATATTTCCTTCTGGACCAACAATAATCACGCCCTCGTGAATAGATTGAAGTACGAGCTCGTTTAGGCTTTGTTTTGCTACGTCAACTGCTGGCGGAGTTTCAACTGGCTCTTCCTGAGTTTCTTCTTTTTTTGGTTCTTCGGTTTTCTTATTAAAAAAGCCCATCACCACTATTTTAGCACAAGCTTTTCAGCCAATGTTTAAAAAAGGTAGCTATGCTATAATTAGCTTATGAATAAAGACGTCATCTATATCGAGCCAGAAGACGATATTACAGATATTCTGGCCAACATCAAGGATGCGAAGAATAAAATCGTCGCCCTTGTTCCGCCGAAAAAGGCCGGCGTGCTGCAGAGCGCCGTCAATTTTAAACTGATTGCGAAGACTGCAAACAATCACGAAAAGACAGTTGTACTTATTACTTCCGACGAATCTTTACTTGCGCTCGCCGATAAGGTCAAAATGCCAACCGCAAAATCTTTACAGAGTAAACCAAAACTACCTCATTCCGACGATAGTAAAGAATTCGGCGATGACGATGTGGACGAAGAAATTTCAGAAGACGAAGCTGAGTCAGAAGAAGAGTCAGAACCGGAACCAGAAGAGAAACCAAAAAAGACTAGCGCAAAGACGAAAAAAGCTGCCGAAATTGCTGCAGCAGAGACGGCAAAAGATGTAGATATAGAACTCGATGCTAAAGATGTCGAGCCAGAAGATGACGACAAGAAAAACAAAAAAGATAAAAAAGCTGAGAAAAAAGAGAAGAACACTAAAGTTCCAAACTTTAAAAAATATCGCAAATATATCATTTTGTTCCTAATTTTGTTCGTAGCTATTTTTGGCTTTGGCTACTGGGCAACTCAAATTGCGCCACGCGCCAAGATTTCCGTGAAAGTGAAAACGGTTGGCTCTAACTTTAGCGAAACTGTGCGTTTTGTAACCGACGAGACTAAGTCGGACCCAGAAAACGGCGTTTTCTTTGCTGAAGAGAAAACTACCTCCAAAAAGGTCTCTTCGGACTTTGAGGCTACCGGTGAGGTAGATAAGGGGACAAAAGCATCTGGTACTATAGTTGTGACGCGCACGGCCGGAGATGTTGTATCGACAGAGAGCGATTTAAACTTCTCTATTCCGGCTAATACTACTGTGACAATAAGCGGGAAGCAGTACATTGTGACTGAAGGCGGTTCTGCCAATGCTAAGGAGTCCGATCTAAAACAATGCGGAGGTAGTGTGTTTGCTCCAAAATATTGTCTCAAGAGCAATATATCGTCCGGAAAGATTGCCGTAGTCGCAAGAGAAGTTGGCGATAGTTATAATATCGCCGCTGCAACCTCCGGCATCACGATGAATATTAATACCACTAAGAAATACTCCGTTACTAGTTCTGCCATGACTGGAGGTTCCAGTAAAATCGTAAAGGTAGTTTCTCAGGAAGATGTCGAAAAAGCCAGCAATGACTTGTCTGGCGACGCTGACAAGGAAGCTCGCGAAGAACTAGCTAGCCAATTTAGCTCCGAGTATATTCTTATCGGCAGTAGTTTTGCTGTCACGAGCACTAATACGACTACTTCACCATCGCTTAATGAAGAAGTCGGCGAAGGCGTCACGCCGAAAATCGTTCGTGAAACCAAATATGTTATTTATGCCGTCAAGAAATCAGAAGTCGACACTTATATCCATACCATTGCCGAGACAAAAATTAAGGGCGACGATACGCAGATGGTCTATTCGACCGGAGTAGCCATAAATGAGGGCGACGACGATAAGGCCTTCTTCGAATCATATAAGAATGATAACGGCAATATGACCGCCAAACTAAAGAGCACAACTAAGACCGGTCCGCGTATTACTGAGGATATGGTCAAAGAAGTGTCGCTTGGCGAAAAGATTGGCAAAGTTCAATCTAACCTTCGTTCGTATAAAGGTGTTTCGGAAGCTTACGTAGAAACCTCTTACTTCTGGGTTATGCGTGTTCCAGACGACGATAATAAAGTTGAAATTGAGATTACGGTAGAATAATGCGCATTATTGCACTCGATGTGGGCACCAAACGGATTGGCGTCGCTTTTGCCGACACTTCCGTTCGGATTGCTGTGCCGCGCGCAATGATTCCGGTTGACGGAAATGAATTTGCCGAAATAGCCAAACGATGTCAGCTCGACAAAGCTAATCTTATCGTGTCCGGCTTTCCGCGAAACAATCAGGGCGAAGAAACTGCCCAGACAGAGGTCGTTAAGGATTTTATTGCGAAACTTCAAAAATACTTTTCCGAGCAAAAAATCCAATTGCCAATTAAATATCAGGACGAAACACTAACATCTGTCGCGGCCGAGCAGTACTTAACTGCAAATAGCCATGAATTTTCGCGCACCGATCGCGCAACCGGTAAACTCGATTCCGAAGCGGCGGCAATTATTTTGGAAGATTTTATGAATACAGTAAATTTAATCCAGTTAGAGGAGGAACTCGCGCATGGAGAACAACGAGATGGGTATTAATCCTGCTCCTAAGAAAAAATCCAAAGTTGGCAAGATTATTTTATTCATTTTCCTGACACTATTTTTGCTTGCTATTATTGCGGCTGGCGGCGCTTATCTTTACTATAAAAAGTCTCTGACTTCCGTTGAGAATTGTGGCGACAACTGCGAAACCGTAAAATTCGTCGTGACCGAAAATACCGGCGGTGCCAAAATCGCCAAGGACCTTGAAGAAGCCGGTCTTATTCATTCCGCTCTCACCTTTCGCATTTATCTAAAATTTGAAGCCAGTGAAATGAATCTCAAGCCTGGCGAATACGATTTTGATAAGGGCATGGATGTGGAGCAAATCGTAAAGTCGCTCAATAAGGGCGTGGTTGCTAAGACGTTCAATCTAACTTTCTTGCCAGGTGGCACTCTGGCGGCGGCGCGCGAACGTCTCCAGAATGCTGGTTATCGCGACGAAGATATCACGAAAGCTTTCGAGGCGACCTATGACCATCCACTCCTGAAATCGAAGCCGGCCGACGCCACTCTTGAGGGGTACATTTATGGCGAAACTTATGAATTTTACGTCGGTGAGACCGTTGAAAATATTCTGAAGCGCACTTTTGATGAAATGTACAAAGTAATCCAGAACAATAATCTCGAAACAAAATATCAGGCTATGGGTTTTACGCTCCATCAGGCGATTACGCTGGCGTCGGTCGTCCAAAGTGAGGCTGGCATTATGCCATTAGCGGACCAAAAACAAGTTGCTCAGGTCTTTGAACTCCGCCTAAAACGCGGAATGGTACTCGGCTCCGATGCAATCATTGCTTATCGTGCCGATCAAATAAATCCAAACCGCAGCAAAACCGACATGTCGTATTTGAATACCATTCCTTGTCCGTGGAATTCACGTAAATGCGCCGGTCTACCGCCATCACCAATCTCTAATCCTGGCAAAAATGCCCTAATTGCCGTTGCTGAACCGGCCGAGGGTGATTATCTCTACTTTATATCTGGCTACGACGCCGATGGTGCACTCAAAATGTTCTACGCTCGCACCGAAGCGGAGCATAATGCAAACATCCGCAACCACTGTGGCGACCTCTGTAAAAAGCTCTAGAATATCATAAAATAAGCATGTATGGTATAATAAAATAGGCTTTTAGCAAGTATATGAAAAGACTTCAACTATTATTAGCTAAATTATTACCATATGGTCTTATTTTCGCCGCGGCTTTTTGTCTGATGTATTTTGGCTCAAAGCAGAACGATACTCCAGTCAAAACACCTATCGCGGCTAATTTTGATAGCTCAGATTTCACCGTTACGGCTGACCAGGTTTCCGAATCTTATACAGTTGCAAATATTGCCAGCGCTTTATCGTTGCCATCTACTTCAACCATCAGTGAAAACTACGTCACTATTAATGATATTTATGAAACGACTGGCACTACTAATACCTCAACATCAACGGTAGTCGAAAAACCGACAATTATCGATACTTCTGGGCTTACTCGTGGCATCGAGTCTTATGTCGTCCAGGATGGCGATTCTTTCCAGAGTATTTATGATACTTACGTTGCAAAACATCCGTCGTCGCACGCTTCCAAAGACCAAATTCGCTGGAGCAACGGCCTCAAGAAAGAAACAGTTACGGTTGGAAATACGATGTATTATCCTTCCGTCGCTGGCATTGTTTACAAAGTAAAGAGTGGCGAAACTCTTGATAAGATTATTGAAAAGACTGGCTCGGCCGCCAAAGATGTAGTTATCCAGATGAACGACCTCGAAGGCAAGGAGATTGCCGTCGACCAGTTGCTTTTACTCCCAAATGGTTCATTGCCAGAAAAAGAACGTCCAGAATATGTTGCACCAACTCCACGCCCATCTTATACGTATACTTATAGTTATGTTAGTGATACCGCCGATCGTCATGGTCGCACTGAGATTGGTAGCTATAACTATTGGCGCAGCGTATATAACAGCACTTCTTGGCAGCATAACCCTGGCGCCTTCGGTAACTGTACTTGGTTCGCCTGGTACTGGCGCCGCAACAACATGAGCGCCGAGTATTGGCTCCCGACCGGCGCAATTGGAAATGCCCGTAGCTGGATTTCATCGCTTGGTGGTTCTTATTGGACCGGCCGCACGCCAGCCTATGGTGCCGTAATGCAATCTACTAGCGGCCGCTATGGCCACGTCGCTGTTGTGATAGGCGTCGTTCAGGGCCAATATATCACGATTCAAGAAATGAACTATCAGGGCTTTAACCGCGTCTTCCAATCTACCATTAACTGGGACGATGCCCTTAAATACAACTACATTTACGCACACAAGTAATATAACGAGCGTTTTACTTAACACGTAAAATATGTTAAAATATTTTTGATATGTTTGTAGATACAGCGAAAGTTTATATTAAGGCCGGCAAAGGTGGTAATGGCGCCATATCTTTTCGCCGCGAAATTTATATTCCAAAGGGTGGCCCAGATGGTGGCGACGGCGGTAAAGGTGGCGATGTAGTTTTTGTCGCCAGCAAAGATTGTGATACTTTAATAGACTTTCGTTTTCAGCCAAAACTGATTGCAGAGGATGGCAAACCGGGCACCGGCCAAAAATCTTCTGGTAAATCCGGCAAAGATTTAATTGTTGAGGTGCCAATTGGTACTGTCGTAAAGCGCGGCGATGAAATTGTCGCTGATTTAACTCGTGACGAAGAGCGCGCTATTGTTGCGCATGGTGGCGACGGCGGTTATGGCAACTGGCACTTCCGTTCCAGTACCCGTCAAACTCCGCGTATTGCCGAGCTCGGTAACCCGGGCGAAGCCTTTGATGCTGAGCTCGAGCTCAAATTGCTTGCCGATGTTGGTCTCGTTGGTTTTCCGAATGCTGGTAAATCTACTTTTCTTTCCGTAGTTAGCAATGCTACGCCAGAAATCGCTGATTATCCGTTTACGACCATTACGCCAAATCTTGGCGTCGCTAAAGTTGATGATCGTAGTGTCTTGATTGCTGATATTCCGGGTCTTATTGAAGGCGCATCCGAGGGGAAGGGACTTGGCGATCGTTTCTTGCGCCATGTGGAGCGCACAAAAGTATTGCTCCATCTCATCGATGTTTATAATGACGATGCTGGTAAGGCTTATGCGGACATTCGTAAGGAACTCGCAAACTATTCCGACGAGCTTGCGGCGCGCCCAGAATTAGTAGTGCTGACAAAAATCGAAGGCGTTGACGAAGATATTATAAAAATGCAGATGGCGGCTATTCTTAAAGAAAATCCAGACGCCAAGGTTGTGGCCATGTCCGCTGCCGCTCATCAGGGTACGCAGGAAGTGCTGCGTGAGCTTCGCTTAATGATCGAAGCAACTCAGGCCGAGATGCCGACCGAGGCAGAAGAAGCCCCAGCAGAAGAACTTCCAGTTATCACACTTGACCAAAAAGAGCAAAAACATCGTGCTCATCATCAGAAGTATCAACTCGGTGAACGCAATGCTATTCTTGAGCTTAATGCCGAAGAAGACGAAGCCTCTGACGAAGACATTGAAGTGTAAATATTACAACATAATTTCCGTCTCAGCCCCTTGACGCTAACGCTTATTTTTGGTTAAATATATTCAAGCTGGTACGCTTCACGGGGTTCCACTGAAAATGTGGAAAGTGTGGAGACTAGAAACAAAAATAAACAGCGGATTAAAACAAACCAATGTGCCCCAGGGTGGGCGCGTAACAGCGAAAAAGACCGGTATAACCGGTCTTTTTGTTAAGCGTAATGGACGATCAGTAATCCGCCTTGACGCAGTGAGCGTGGCGTCTCGGTAGTCATATCGATTACCGTGGACGGCAATCCGCCACCGCATTCTCCTTTTACAATCATATCAACGCTTGGCATGCGCTTATTAAGCTCGCGGCTCGTGCGGCACGGCGCTTCACCGCGTGGATTAGCACTAGTGACCAAAAGCGGCCCAGTCTCGCGCAACAAGTCGAGCATATATTCGTGGTCTGGAATACGGATTCCAACCGTATGGAAGTTGTCGAAATAAGGATGGCGCCAATCTTTGCGCTGGTTCAAAATTAGGGTTAATTCGCCAGGGAAGTAGCGACGCGCAAGGTTGGTGGTCGTGCGGTCCATCTCAACGAATTTCTTCATATCGTCAACGTCGGCTACCATCATCGTCAAAACTTTACCGCTATCAATGTGGCGGTTCTTGATGTTTAAGAGTTTCTTGATGGCGTCGGTATTGTCGGCCATTACAGCAAGACCATAAACGGTTTCGGTAGGAACGCCCAAAATACCACCCTTGCGCAGGGTTTTAATGGCACTCTGTTTATCCTCTTGCGAAACATACCTCATATCCTTCCATTATAGCACAAAAAGCCAAAAAAGTCAAGATTAAATAGGTGTTATAATGGATTCATAACCATAAGGAGCTTCAAGATGCCTGATCAAAAAAATGATAATAAAGCTAAAGCCGGGGGCTCTAGTGGCTCTGTTGGGTATATTTTTGCGGCCGCCCTTCTTATCTTAGTTGTTGTCGTCACGGGCGTAGTTCTGTCTTCTATCTATTCAAAGAACGACCCAGACGATCCAGTCGACCCTGTCACCCCAGTTGATCCGGTCGTCCCAGAACCAACAGAGTTCTTGACCGAAGGCGAATTTTTCTTTGGTCCAACCTATGAAGATGGAAGTAGCGATTTAGCAAATGTGGCTTTCATTCGTGAAGTTGACGATTTGAAAGAATACTTCGATGGCGAGTCCAAGACTTATGATATGGCCATGGATGCTGCCGATAATTTCGACTTCGATAAGCATGATTATTTACTAGTTCGCGCCGCTGATCATTATTGCGGTGGCAGTATTGTTGCCGCTGGCATTACTGAGGTAAAGAGCGGCGTTGCGAATGTTGTTATCGAGGAAGAGGGCTCTTGTGGCGTTTGTGCCTTGGAATATGAATATTGGTTAATTGAAATTGACCGCTACCCATCGCTATACGCAGCCAACTCTAGCTATAATGTCGTTAACTCTTACTCTTGCGACCCATATGTATCATATAAGCCAATCATTTATCTCTATCCAGAGATCGAAACCGAAGTTAGCGTAAAACTTGGCGCCAAAGAGAAACTTCTTGTTAGCTATCCAAAATATGTCGATGGCTGGAAAGTTTTGGCGCAGCCGGATGGTAAGCTTACCGACCTTCAGACCGGGCGTCGGCTCTACTCGCTTTATTACGAGGCAGACAATACGGTCAGTGGCATGCACGAGGAGGGTTTCGTTGTAAAAGGTTCCGATACGATTAGCTTCTTGGAAGAAAAACTCGCCCAGCTCGGCCTGACCGAAACTGAAGCTGAGGAGTTTATCGTTTATTGGTTGCCGCAAATGCAAAATAACGCCTATAACTATATCTATTTCGCCGTTAATGATGAAGTTGCGGCCAATATGCCACTCGAAGTCAGCCCAGCTCCAACCACTAGTATTCGCATCTCGATGGAGTGGAAAGCTCTTGATGCTCCAATCAGTGTAAAAGAGCAGAAATTACCAGAAACTCCAACCCGCAAAGGCTTTACGCTTGTCGAATGGGGTGGCACTATCTTAAAATAAGGCCATGAAAAAGATTTTAATCATCAATCGTAAGATTGAAATTGAAGAAAATATCGCCGAGCTTAAACGTGTTGCCGAAGAAACGGGCGAGGTTCAAGTTTCGACTGGCTGTTTCTCGGATATCAACTTATTGATTGACGGCGAAAATAGCTACATCAAAAACGAGAAAACCGGCGAAGACCTTGCGGATTTCGACAAAATTCTTTGCATTACGACTGCGCCGTTTGAGCGTCGTCATATCTTTAATGCCTATGGTTGTTACTGTCGCAAGAAGGGCGTCATTATGGCGGACGACACTTTCGCCAACGCTTCCGGTAAGCTTTACGAAATGTGGCGCTGCTGGGAACATGATGTGCCGGTGCCAAAAACCGCCTACGGTACTAAAGAATTTCTTGGCAAATGTCTACAGGAAAACTTCGGCGGCGTTGGCGTGCTAAAATCCATTCGTGGTACCAAAGGCCAGGATAATTATCTTGTTTATTCAGCCGAAGAGGTTTCGAAAATTGTCGACGAAAACCCAGATATTGAATTCATTTTGCAGGAGTTCATTCCGAACACTGGCGATTATCGCATTGTAACTTTAGGCTTTGAGCCGTATCTTGCAATTTATCGCTCATCTGGTGGCAAAGATCATCGTAATAATACTTCGCTTGGTGGCTCCGCCAAAATTATCCCGCTCGAAGAAGTAGATAAAGAAATCTTAGATATGTCAATTAAGGCCGCCAAGGCGACCAATAAACGCTTTGCGGGTGTAGATGTAATTACGCACCGCGATACTGGCAAGAATTATATTCTCGAAGTAAACCATACGCCTCAAGTAGTAACAGGCGCCTTTACGGACGAAAAATTCAAAGTTTTGCGCGACTATTTCTTAGTTGACGGTCGTTGAATCTAAACCCGACATAATATAAAGCACGTTGCGGTGTTCGGCGGCACCCAACGTGTTTTTGCTTGGCGCACGCGAGTCAATTACGAACGGAGAGTCTTTTAATGAATCTGCGCACTCGCTCCTAATTTTTTCTAATACCAATCGCGGCTCGTAATAGTCGTCGTTATGATTAATCCTGCAGCAAACCAGAAATTCCAATTTAGTATCAATCGTCATATTATCAAAATTATCAAGAATGAGCCTTTCGCTCTCGGCTAGCATGCGCTTGGCGAGTTCCCATTTTTCGCCCAAAATCCTCTCGGTATAGAAATTTGACATGCACAGTATGTAATGCGTATACGCATAAACTAGTTCGGGAGTCTGTTTCATATGCAGAAACCTGCGCGCCAAAGCAACTAAAATCGTGCCATCGCGCGGGAAAAGCCTCTCTGCGAGACAAATCACATTCACGGCATAAGTAGACAGAGCAACAAGGGCCTCATCATCGACAACTAACTCGTCGCAAAGCTTGTAAAGCTTTTCGTGCGGGAATAGTTGCAGGAATTCCTCGCGCAAATCCACATTGTATTCAATTAGTAGTCTATTTAAGCGAAAAAGACAGGCCTCAAGTCCATATAGTCCTTCATATTTTTCAAAAAATGGACGGCGTTGCTCAAGATTATTAACGCCAGAAAAATCGTTATTTTTCAGCACTGCGGCCAGGTCGTGACTCGGCTCGTTGGCTGCCAAAAAATCGTTGAATTGCATATCACCGAACCAGTATTTCATGCGGGTTGCGAAATGTTTTCGCTTCTCAAGCGACATTTCGTCAAAATGCTCAAGATAATAATCTCTTACGCTCATGTAATTATTATACCAAGATGCTATACTATAACCATGAGCAAGTTGAATTATGATGGGCCAGTTGTTCTTGTTGTCATGGACGGCGTTGGCCTTCGTGACCAAAGAGAGGGAAACGCCGTTAAACAGGCGCACCTCGAGACACTTAACTATCTAATCGACAAATATCCTACTGCCAAGCTTGGTGCCGCTGGCGAATATGTTGGCGTGCCAAAAGACGATATGGGCAATTCCGAAGTCGGTCACAATGCGATGGGCGCCGGAGAAATTGTCTTGCAACGTTCGGCTGCAGTCGAGAACGATGTTGCTACTGGCAAAATTTTCGAAACTCAAACTTGGAACGATATTATTTCGCGCATTCACGAGCGCAATTCAACTCTGCATTTCATGGGCATTTTCAGCGATGGCAATGTCCATTCCAATATTGCCCATCTGGAAAAAATGCTTGCTCAGGCTCAAAAAGATGGTATCCAGCGCGTCCGCGTTCATACATTGATTGACGGCCGCGATGTTCCGCCGCACAGTGAGCCAAAATACATTCAGCGTTTAGAAAAATTTATCCATGACCTGGGCGACCCAGATTACAAAATCGCATCTGGTGGCGGCCGTATGGTTATTACCTGCGATCGCTATGAAAACGATTGGCCAATGGTAGAGAAAGGTTGGCATACACATGTGCTTGGCGAAGGCCGTCAATTCGCTACGGCAACGGAAGCCATCGAGACATACCGCTCCGAAACGAAAGATCTCCAAGACCAATATATGCCGCCATTCGTCATTGCTGAAAACGGCCAACCAATCGGTGCCATCAATGATGGTGATGCGGTAATCTATATTGATTTTCGTGCTGATCGCGCCGTCGAAATGGCGCAGGCTTTCACTTATGACGATTTCACGCATTTTGATCGCGTGCGTCGCCCGGATGTCTATTTTGCGGGCATGACCGAATATAACGAAGACCTACATGTTCCTGCTCATGTTCTAGTAGGTTCGCCAGAGTTTAAGCATACCTTACCGGAATTTCTTGCTAGCAAAGGCCTGAAACAATACGCCATTTCCGAAACCGTCAAATTTGGCCACATAACTTATTATTTCAACGGCAATAGCTATCATGTGCCAGACGGAGAAGTTGAAGAAGAAGTTCCTTCCTACACTGAGCCATTTAATACGCGCCCATGGATGAAGTCTGCGGAAATAACCGACAAACTCATTGAGGCTATTGAGTCGCAAAAATACGATTTTCTGCGCATCAATTACCCAGGCGGTGATATGGTCGGCCATTTTGGCGAGCTCGAGCCAACCATTAATGCTATGGAGTCCATTGATATTTGTCTAAAACGCATTGTCGAAGCCGTAAACAAACTTGGTGGCGTTACGATTATTACCGCCGATCACGGCAATGCTGAGGAGCTTCTCAATTCGGACGGTACGCCGAAGACCGCTCATACCACAAACCGCGTACCATGTATCTTTGTTGATGAAACCGAGAATGCTAAAAAATATCGCCTTACGCTTGGCGATCGCGGTTTAGCAAATCTCGCTTCTACAATCGCAATTTTACTCGGCCAGGAACCACATGAAGCATGGCTCCCGCCAATTATCGAGGAGGAATAATGTCCCCAATTCTCTATACTGGCATAATCGGGTTGGCAATGGTAATTGCCGTTGCCTGTGCGCTCAAGCTTTTCGATATTAATAGTGATTTTTCGCCACTCATTCGCAAAGTAAGTGTCCCACTGGCAATCATTATTTCTGTTCTCAATGTATTTGTCTTTGCTATGCCGATTGTTGATGAATATTTTGACCTTGGCGTTTTTTCGTCAACTATCTTTGTCTCGTGCTTAGCCTACTTTATCATTGGCTATGCATTATCGGTTTGCATAGATGCAATTATGGCCAAACAAAATAACAAGAAAAAAGCAAAGCCGGCCGTCGTGCCATTAACACTGTTAGATTTATTGGGTGGAATTTTGGCAGGTTTTGGTCTAGGCGCCTGTTTCTTCAGCAACGGCATTGGTATTCTTGCTGCAGTAGCGATTGGCTTATTCTTAATAATAGAAAAAGCTGCCATCGTTTTTCGTTACCAGGGTAGCTGGACGCGCAAACAGATTATTTCTAATCTAGCCATTACACTCCTTGTAATCCCAATTGTTGCCGCTTGCGTAATTTGGCTAACCAGCTCGAATGTTCAGATTGGTACTATTTCGCTCGCATTGGGTTGTGGTTATCTCTTATATCGCTCCGCCTTCCATCTGTTTTTCATTGCGAAAAGCTATAAAAAAAGCTAAAATAAAGAAAACTTTACGGAGATTTCTTCCTTATGCAGATCAAAAAAGCTATTATTCCTGTGGCCGGATGGGGGACACGTCGTTTGCCTATCACAAAAGTGATAGAAAAGACTATGCTACCAATTGGCAACCGTCCACTGGTCGATTATGTAGTTGAAGAATGTGCAAAAGCCGGGGTAGAAGAAGCTTATATTGTTATCGACGAAAAACCATTCTCTCAAATCAAGGCTTATTACGAAGAAAATGCTAAGTTAAATAACTATCTCGTCGCACGTGGAAAGAGCGACAAGCTTTCACTCACTGACACAAACCACAAAGGCCTCACCTTGCATTTTTACGCTCAGAAAGATGTCGATAATCGCTATGGCACGGCCGAGCCGGTTGCTCAGGTTGTCGAAGAATTCGGCATTAAGGAATCCTGTGTTGTCTTCATGGGTGACGATTTTGTCTATAATGCCGATGGTTCATCGGATTTGGCCCGTATGATGGAGCTCGTTAAGGATGAGACCGAGTCTGCCATGCTTGCGGCGGAAATACCAATCGAAGACGTTGAACGCTATGGCGTGCTCAAGGTTGATGATGGTGTTTTGACTGGTATCTACGAAAAACCAAAGAAAGAAGAAGCGCCAAGTAACCTAATTAATATCAGTAAATACATTATGTCCGCCGAATTGCTTGGCCGTATTGTTAAATATTGCAAAGAAAACAATTTTGGTCCAAAAGATCAGGAATACCTTATCACCGACCCTATCATTGATCATATTAAGGCTAAGGGTAAGATTCACGTCATGCCGATTACTGGCGAGTATCTTGATGGTGGCTCCGTAGAGGGTTGGCTCCACGCCAATAACGTTGTTTGCGGAGAAAAATAATGCGCATCTCCGTGCGTGTCAAACCGGGCACCAAAGGAGTAGCGCGTCTCGAAGAGCAAGAAGACGGCAGCTATGTCGCCTTTTTGCATGCGCGTGCTCATGATGGCGAAGCGAATCAGGCTTTACTTGAATTGATATCTGACGAATTTCGCATCGCTAAGACTCAGATTATTATCGTATCTGGCGCAAAATCCCGCCAGAAGGTGTTAGAATGGTAAAGTTTATCTGGCATGAGGCGCCAATCCCAAAAGATATGCCAATCACTCAGGTATACGGCGTCCTATTTACCGACGACGGTCGCATTATGCTGCGTGTCGATAAAGGTTTCCATGGACTCGTTGGTGGTACGCCAGAACCGAATGAAACTCACGAAGAAACCCTGCATCGCGAAGTATACGAAGAAGTAAATTGTGAGATTTCGGACTTGCATTATCTAGGCTATCAGACGGTCATAGGCGACGGCGAGCCCTATGCGCAGCTGAGATATATAGCGAAACTAACAAAAATAGGCAAAAATCGCCCCGATCTTGATGGTGGTAAAATGTGCGAGCGTATCTTAGTTCCAGCAGAAGAAGCCGGCGACATTCTGGATTATGGCGAAGAAGGCAAAAAAATAATCGCCGCCGCAATCAAATTAGCCAAAGCGCAAAAAATTCTCCCAAAGAATTAATTACTGGGGAGAATCTTTATATCTTTTATTTCATCTGGCAAATAATTTTTATCCAAATGAAAACCAGCTTCCCATTTTTGACCCTTACCAAAACCGAGGTCTTTCATAAGTTTAGTTGGCGCATTACGCAGCCAAATTGGTACCGGCAGCCCCATTGTCTTATTTGCTAAGTCTTGCGCCGCATACCAGGCGTCCGCCGTCACGCGTGACTTTTTCGACTTCGCTAGTGCGGTTACAACATGTGCTAAAATCAGTCCGCTCTCGGGCATACCGATGCGTTCTACTGCCATAAAAGCATTTAGTGCTAGCCCGAGTGCGCCATTTCCGGCCAGGCCAATATCTTCAGAGGCGAATATTACCATCCGGCGGGCAATGAATTTTGGATCCTCGCCGGCATTTAGCATACGTGCTAAATAGTAGAGCGCCGCATCGGCGTCACTGCCGCGCATCGATTTTATGAATGCGGATATATTGTCGTAGTGAGCGTCGCCTTTTTTGTCATAGCCTGGCACTTTACGGCCGGCCGCCTCTTTAACCTGTTCGACGCCAACTTTATTTGATAGACTCAACGCTAATTCTAGGTCACCAAGCGCTGATCGCGCATCACCACCAGAAAGCTCTGCCAAATAATCAATTGCGTCTTTACTGACACGCTTAGTGGCTTTTTCTGCCTTAATTGCACGCTTTAAAACTTCAACAATATCCGCCTTCGACAGATGTTTTACGATTACGACACGGCTACGCGACAAGAGCGGGGAAATCACTTCAAAACTTGGATTTTCGGTCGTTGCGCCGATCAGAGTAATTAGACCGCTTTCGACGTGGGGCAAAAATGCATCCTGCTGCGCTTTATTAAAACGATGAATTTCATCCACGAATAACACGGTGCGAGTCTGTAAATTCCAGTTTTGCTTTGCGCGCTCAACGACTTTCTCGACATCTTTCTTTCCAGAAGTTACTGCGGATATCTCGATGAAATCCGCTTTGAACTCTTTTGCGATAATGCGCGCGAGCGTAGTTTTACCGGTTCCTGGCGGACCCCAAAAAATAATATTCACCGGCTCTTGCTTTTTAACGATTTCCGTCAAAATCTTGCCCTCGCCGATTATATCGTCCTGGCCCAACACATCGTCCAATTTTTGCGGGCGCATTCGCTCCGCAAGAGGTCGTCTCTCGTCCATTATCTCTTATAAACTTGTTTTGCGTACTTTAGCGCGTCAATCTCGCGTCTTGTAAAGAAGTATGCGCCATAAAAACCTATTTCATCAAGCTTAACCGATTCTAGCGCCGCAATTGCGTCGTCAAAACTATCGAACCATTCCAAAGTATCGCCATCTTCAATCTCGTCTTCCATTGGCTTTGTGCCAACAAATTTCTTGGCGCGACAGAGATAGAATTGCGCCTCAGAATCGAGCCGCCACTGATGGCGGGTGTTTCTAGAGGTACCCAAATCTTGCAAAACCTCTATTTCGTAGCCAGTTTCTTCTAGCATTTCACGCTCAAGCGTTTCGCGGCGTAATTCGTCACCTTCGGCGCCACCGCCCGGCAACTTATACCAGCCCCGGTTTACGGAATGAATTAGGGCGACACGATCTTTGTCGTCAAGTAAAATTCCACGCGAGGTTGGCCGGCGGACGTAGTCTGCCTCGGCTGGAACCTTCTTATCTGCTAGGCCTACGTCTGAATCGTCAATCTCCTCAAAGTAGCCATCTGGCAAAACATCAACCCAGAAATCGTCATAAGTATCATCTTCATTAAAATGGAACCAAGCTTCGACTTTTTTACCGGCTAGCACATGCGGGTACCAATGCTCGTCATCGCACCACATCTTGCCGTAGTCAATATCAGAGATTTTAGTCCAGCGTGGCTCAATTTCGTCGCTCTCTTTCGGTTCGCCTTCCCATTTCAGACCAAAATACACATGCATCATGTTGCGTTCTGGTACGCCTTTATAATAAAGATTATCGAAAACGATGTCGGCAACATGCTCTAGTTTAGTGAGCTTAACGCCAATTTCTTCTTGTGTTTCGCGAATCGCGCATTCTTCAAAGCTTTCGTCTGGTTCAACTTTGCCGCCCACGCCATTCAATCGCCCTTTGCCAAATCCACGCTTTTTCATGCCGAGCAAAATCTCGTCATTGCGTTTTAGGATAATTAGCGTCGTATGTAGCATTACATGTACCTTTCGTAAGTTTTTTGCGTTATTGGACGGGCGCGCAAAATGTAGAGCACGCCATTATTGTAGGCCCAGTCTACACTCACAGCCTCGTTTAACTTCTTCTCAATTTTGCGAATCAAATTATAGAGTTGCGCTATCTGTTGTGGTGTCAGGCAAATTTCATTTTCTTCGTCGCTCTCGAGGTTTAGTGCCCCCGTATTTTTATTGATTAAAATCATATCCGTTTCGTTTTCGCCGGTCAGGACGGTACTATTCATCCAGAGATTTGCCTCAATCAGAATTTCGTTATTATCGAGCGTAACGGGGTTGTAGGAATGAATTGTGCCAGAGAACTCCGCATTCAAATCCTTTTGTACGACCACGGCCACTTGGTGTCCGCGGCGCAGGGAATTCTTGCGTAAATAATCGATCGTTTCAACTAAGACATCTCGCTTTACGCCCCTAATGGTCTCACTGGAGAAAATATCAATCTCAACCGGTGCCGCCCGGAGGGCCACCTCCGTAAAACCATGCTTATCAAATTCGCGTAAAATCTCATTACTCAATCCAAATTGTAACTCTTCCTCGACAGGAATAATAAAGCCATCAACCACGCGAAAACCAGCCCGCTTTAATCTAGCGAGATATACCCCAAGATTCCCAACCTTGGTGATATCCGTACTGGCATCAATCGCAAGGATTCTACTCATATTTATATCTTAGCATAAAAGCTATCTGTTTCGCCACCATACTATTGACATTTTTGCAAAAGTTTGCTATAATATACTATGGATTTGTCCTAACTGTGGGGCAATCTAAATCTAGACCGCTAGAAAGAGCGGTTGATCTTTAGGAGGGTAAAGCTATGAAGAGAACTGAAACCGTGAAGACCTACGCCACCAATCTGCTGGAGCAGATCACCGGTCTCGACCTGATCACCGACGCCCAGGCTGAGGCGATCAAGAGCAACCGCATCCGCAGCCTGACTCCCGATACCATCGTGTCTGAGCTCGCGGACATCAACGCGTCGTTTCTCATCTACGGCCGCACCAAGAACATCCTCATCTGCACCGAGCAGCTGATCGTTCTGGTCGGCGAGATCGAGGTGGTGAACGGCCTGGCTCTGGCCGTGAAGGCCGGCAAGGTGGCCTATCTCCGTGGCGACTACAGCCTGGAGAGCGACTTCATGCACGCGATGTGGAGCTGCGCCAACAAGGGCGACCTGATCCATCGCTGCATCAAGTACCTCAAGGGTGAGACCGAAGAGGAAACCGCTGAGGTTGCGCCTGACTCCAAGCCGGATCCCATCGCTCTGCCGAAGGAAGCGCCCGCTCCCGCGGAAGCGCCTGCGGCCGAGCACAAGAAGGAGGACCCCAAGCCCGGCGTCAAGGTCGTCACTGTGACGGAAGAGCCGAAGAAGCCGGTTACCCTGGAAGAGCTCTTTGCTCAGACCAGGCCCGCTCCCAAGAAGGAGGCTCCCGCCCCCAAGAAGGAAACGCCCGCGCCCGCAGATGCGCCCAGGCCCCGTCGCCGCACCGAAGTCAAGACCATCACCATCGTGAGTGTCGACCCGGCGCCCGCGGATGAGCCCGACGCCAAGAAGGTCGTGGAGGCGGTCGTCGAGGAAGCGGCTGAAGATGCCGAAGCTACCGTGAAGAGGCTGGCTGCCGAAGAGGGGATCGACATCAGCGGCATCGACTGGTAATCCCAGTCTCTGCATCAAGAAACACCCTCAAACCCCAAGCCACCGTGTAAAAGCGGTGGCTTTTCCTATTCTGATAATGTATAATTTTATTAAGAAATAAAGGAGTGTATATGCCGATTGTAATTATAATATTAATCATTATTTTACTGGTTATCGTACCGGGAGTTCGTGTCGTGCGTCAGTTCGAGCGCGGCGTGGTATTCACGCTTGGTAAATATACTGGCATGCGCAATCCTGGACTCCAGATTGTCATCCCATATCTTCAGACGATGAGCCGTGTCGATGTGCGTTCCACGCCTATTGATGTGCCAAAGCAAGAGGTTATTACTAAGGATAACGTCACCGTAAATGTCGATGCTATTGTCTATTTCCGCGTGCTCGATCCATCCAAAGCTTTGCTTGAGACTACCAACTATGTTTACGCAACTACCAACTTCGCCCAGGCTGCCCTTCGCGATATTACCGGTAACTTTGAGCTCGATGAACTTCTTTCCAAGCGTGATGAAATCTCCGCTCAAATTAAGGAAATCGTCGACAAAGAGACCGATAAGTGGGGTATCGATATCGAGAACGTTAAGCTTCAGAATATTGAGCTTCCAAGCGACATGAAGCGCGCCATGGCAAAGCAGGCTGAAGCCGAACGTGAACGCCGCGCTGCAATCATCGCTGCCGATGGTGAAAAGAGCGCTGCTCAGGCCGTCTCCGAAGCTGCTAGCTTGCTTGCTAAGACTCCGGGCGGTATCCAAATTCGTACACTCCAAACACTCGAAAAGATTTCTTCTGATCCTTCTCAGAAGACAGTCATAATGCTTCCAGCCGGTGCCGAAAAGTTTTTGCAGCACCTTGGCCAATAAGCCTACCCCTGTTAAAGCTGAAAAATAGCTAAAAACATAAGCAAAATTAGCACTCTTGCATTGACAGTGCTAATTTTGTGTACTACAATGGAAGTATAGTGAAAGCGACCGACAGAACAAGATATAACGGTCAGCAACTAACTATCTTAAACTAAAGTTAGAAAGGAAAAAGACAATATGTTTTACCCTAGTGTAGAAAATCTTTTTGACGAAATGTTTAACTTTGATGATGATTTCTTCGGGCGCGAGCCGGAGCATAGAATGCTTCCGCCGCATGGTGGCCCAAAACATCCTGAGCATGGCCTAATGCGCACGGATGTGAGCGAAACAGAGAAGGCCTACGAACTTAACATCGATATACCTGGCTTCAATAAGGATGATATCAAGGTTAAACTCGATGATGGCCTATTAACAGTTTCGGCCGAGAGAGTTGAAGAATCTACTGAAAGAGAAGATTCTAATGGCAAACCTAGAAAGAATGGGAAACTTATTCGCAAGGAACGCTATGTCGGCTCGATGAGCAGAAGCTGGTACGTCGGCGAAGATGTCAAGAGAGAAGAAATTGCGGCTAAATACGAAAATGGCGTGCTAAAGTTAACGGTTCCTAAAGCCGAAAAGAAAGAGCTCCCAGAAGATAAAAAGTATATTGCCATCGAAGGCTAAAAGCTAATCGAAAACCGTCAAAGAACAAAAAAGTCACCCTCGCTCCTTTGGGTGACTTTTTCTCTTATTTTGAACTTAAACCAGCGTCTAGCAATAGCTTCGCTTGTTTCCAGTCTTCGGTCGTATTCCAGTTGCCGAGGAAGCCACTATCCTGGAATTTATCGAAGATAAAGTATGGCACCCCATTTGTAACATTACTGGCTCGATTTGTATTAGTGTTAAGAGTTGTCTCCATCTCGTGGTTCTCGAGACAAGTCTTAAAACGTTCCGTGTCGAGCTCGGCCTTTTCAGCTATGGCGTAGAAATAGTCATTCTCGAGATCCGGAATCTTTGGCGAGTCTTTACTAACGCCGATACCTTTAGAGTGGTAATCCTCGTAAAGCTGATCGAGCGCTGCGGAGTAGAATTCCCAGAATTTATCCTGATCGGCCGCGCAGTAGCTTGCTTCGCCGCCCGGCTTACTATTATTTGAGTGACCAGATACATAATTCATATCGGTCATACGTATCTCGAAGAGTACTTGCTCTTCTTCAATGTATTTCTTTTTAAACTCATCAAAATTCGCCTGTACGGCATGGGAGAATTTATCGCAATATGGACAAAAAATATCAGTATACATAATAAAGTGATGTTTCGCCTCATCTTTATTACCGACAGTCATCCCCTCGTTCCAGACCTTGTATTCAACCGGTTTGGTCGCATTGTAGATAATGAGGGAAAATATAAAACCTACTACTAGGACCACCGCGACGATTCTAACTGCTTTTTGCATGTTGCTCCTTTTTTGCTTTAACTTTTTCGGTACTTAAATTTATAAATGTGATATATCCAAGTTTTACTACGGTGTAAAGAAGTAGGCCAAAGGCGATTATCGTAAATATTTGGCTGACACCCTCCGCTAAGGCCATCGCACCCGTACCGGCAATTGCGGTTAGAATTGGCGTTAAGAGTCCGACTCCGCAGCTTGGGCACCCCAAAGCAATAAAGCCCAAAATCGAGCCAATACTACCCGTACTAGCACCATCAATCGCCTGGTCTTTGGCGCGGCTTTTCCAAGAGTGAATCAATAGTGGCACAATCAGAGCCTGCAGGAACGCCATAAAAATAATGATTACTCCATATAGGCTAGTAAAGTTTAAGATAATTTCGAACAACACGCGCCCAAGCACTTCCATTTTGCGCCCAAAATCCAAGCCCGACGTCATTAATGCCCAGTTCGTGTTGCCATCCTTAAAGAAACTTAGAATAAATAGAAAAATGAATAACGAAACTAAAAAAGCGATTAGATATTTTGGTCTCTTTAGTAGCTGACTAGTTCCAATCAGCGCTATTTTGCACCGATCGGAAACAGTCTCGAGAATACTCTTAAAAGTTATTTTTCGCTTTCCCATAAGCCGTGGATATTACAAAAGCCATAGGCGTGGAGTTTACCGTCTTCCTTCATCTTGGAGAACTTAACGACTGGCGGGGTGGTAAGACCTAACTTCTGGACCTCAACGCGCTCGCCATCAGTAAGTGCAATCCACTCAATGCGATGTTGTGAAGTCATTGGGTGAAGTTGCAAACCAACCTTTACCTCTGTCGAGTGCATATCAAACTCGATAATCGGTAAGTGCTTTTCGCTACCCTCATAAGTATGCTTACGGCTATCAAGAATATCCATTTCTGCGCCACAGCAAGTAGGGCGTACATTTGGGTCCACCATTACTAGAAATAGATTACCGCAGGTGTTACAGCGATAAAATTTAAGACCTTCGTTATTCATTAAACCTCCTTAGATATTTCTATCTTATCATAGTGACGGTCAAAAATGTAGCCATAACTAGTATATTTATTTCACAATGAAAAATACAAAAGTCAATAGATTTTGGCGCTTCACCCCTGTTATTTTCAATAATATTAAAACATGAAAAAAATAAAAATCAATGTTGACACTGGTTATGCTTGCGCTAAAATATAAGTAGAACGTTCGGACGAAGTTGAGAGATCGCCTGAGCGGTCTGAATCGATGTAATCGAGTGTGAAAAAATACCACTGGGAGGTGGTATTTCTTTTTGTGCTAAAATTTACTTATGTCTGAAGTAGATTATTCGAAACTTAAGATCCCAACCCATGTTGGTATTATTGTTGATGGAAATGGCCGTTGGGCTAAAGAGCGCGGCCTCAGTCGCCTAAAAGGGCACGATGCTGGCTTCGATAACCTCCGTGAGCTTGTTAAATACATCCATAAACGTGGCATCAAATACCTCAGCCTTTATGTGTTTTCGACGGAGAACTTTAATCGTCCTAAAGAGGAAGTTGACCATTTAATGGATATCTTCGTTATGATGTGCAAAAAGTACCGCCAAGAGCTGATGGATAATAATATCCGTGCCATATTTTCTGGTCGTGACGAGCCGCTACCAAAGAAGGTTATTAAGGCTCGTAATGAATTAGTCGAACTAACAAAGAATAATACCGGAGGAACGGTTAATTTCTGTATGAATTATGGCGGCCGCGCCGAGATATTGGATGCCGTCAAGAAAATTGCCAAATCCGGCGTCGACGTTGACGCTCTTACCGAAGAAGATATGCGGAAGTATCTTTACCAGGATTTGCCGGATGTGGATTTAATGATTCGTACTAGCGGGGAACTGCGCCTCAGCAACTTCTTACTTTGGCAAAACTCCTACGCCGAATTTTATTTCCCAAAAACCAAATTCCCAGATTTTCATGAAGCCGATTTTGACCAGGCTATTATTGAATATACCTCGCGCGATCGCCGCTTTGGCAGTATCAAAAACAGTTAGCAGTTTGACTAAACCGCTTAAGTATGATATAATATAAGAGATAAGCTCTTCCGTATCTGGTAGAGCTAGTACTTTTAGTTGCGCAAATACTAGTCAGTTAAGGGGGGACCAAAATGCACTTGACTAATTTCGCCTGCTTCACCGAGCCAAAAACGACCTTATTCAGAGAAGAAATTGATGCCATCGTGTCAATCGTCACTGAGACTATTCAGATGGATGGCTTCCACAACAAGGGTTCATTTCTTCTGATGGGCCAAGCTGATGGTAGGGCTGCACAGACCTTAATAAGATTCGATTTCGAGGATGGTGCAGTCAAAAATTACAATCTCAAAGGACATAGTAGTGCAGCAGAAGCTAAACGCGTGCTCGAGTTTGGCGTTCGTACCAACAAGGCCGACAGTCACATTTCATATTTCATCGACACGGAGCTGTTTCTGACGCTGAACACCACCTCCGGCCGCTTCCTCTGCGCCTGTTATGGCGAAAACGCCGGCTACGGCTTCCAGCGTAAAGTCTATATCGCTGTCGCTACGGCTATCGCTTATATGGGCAAAGAAGACACGGTGTTGCAGGGTTCCTTGCAGCGTTTGCTCCAAAACGACAGCGGCAGAAATATCGTTCAGGCTTCCGATTATGTTCGCGAGATGTTTGAGGTAGTGGCTTTACCGGAACTTAAAGCTTGGCGCGAATGGCATGAACCCGCCAATAACGCCGGCAACCTCACGCTTTTCTTCGAGTAAAAATGCGCAAAAACAAAAACCGCCACAATCCAGTGGCGGTTTTCTATTGCGATTATTAGCAGCTCTTAATATTTTGCGGGTTCTTTACGCTACCCGGACTCTTGAATGGCAACACGTAGTAGCCGTATGCGCTCTTTGCCCAGAGCCCCATTGTTGCATTAGAGGTGTAATAGGAGCCATTAGCCTTCATGACGCGCTTACTGTTGCCTTTCCATAGTGCACCATTGGTGTTCATAAAGAGAATATCGTTTTCGGTAAATTGGCTACGGGATTTAACGGAAGACTTAATTCCGACCGCCGTCACGAAGTGTCGTCCGGTACCGGTAGAGAACTTCACCTGAACTACCACTGGCCAACCATTCACGAGTTGGTCGTAAATCATCGTCAGGGCGTCTTCTTTGCTCTTTGTTTGTACGCCATAGAAGCCTCCGCGTTTATATGCGGATGCGCAGTGATCGCAAGTCGTGGTGCCATAAACCAGGTCATAGGCAAAAGTGTATGCAAATGAAAGACACTTATCGTTATCGCGCGTCGAGGAGGTGCAGCTACCACTATCGTAGCAGTCCTGTTTATCTTGAGCTACATGGCGCTTATTAAGACTAGTCATATAACTGCGCACGCCGAACTTCGTATTAACAATAGTCCAGTTTTCGTCGAGCGCATTTAGTGTCGTAAGGCCAGTTGGACTCTTGGTGGCAGGAGTATACTTTGGAATTTTGGTTGGATCATAATCGCCGCCACCTCCGCCAGGTTGGCTAGAACCGCTACTTGAGCCGCTACTCGAACCACCCGAACTACCTCCGGTCGCTGGTTGACTTGTGATTGGCTCAGGTGTTGCGATAGTTGGATTAGTGCAGGTAGAGGTACTAGTATCTGGAGTTACGGTCATAATTTCGCCAGGAACGAGCAACTCAATAATAAGGTACATCAAGCCATAGATGCCGATACCAATTACGATATCAAGGAAGCGTTTCTTGGCTTTTGCAACCTGATTTGCATCATCGCGCGCCGTTAAATATTGCACACCCACCACGATAATGCCGATGGTGGCCAAAGTACCAAAACCAATAGTTAAGAGTTTTACGGCCATCAGAATTAGTTTATAAATCGGTCCACCCTCGCAGTTATCGCAAATCTCGCCGAATAGCATTGTTTTAATACAATTCGATGTCGCGGCGACCACTGATGGTAAGTAGTTCATTCTACCTCCTTCTTTAATATGTAGAATTTTTCATCACTCTTTAGTGATTTAAATAAATCGATTCGATTGACCACTAGCGGTAACGAGCACTCTCCACACAATCCTTCTGTCGTATAGTATTGATAAATACCCAACCCAGGACTACCGGCATATATTAAGACCATTTTGCCTCTTTCGGAAAATGGTGCCTCACCTTTTCCTTTAATTATTACCACGCTGAAATCGTCTAGGTAATAATCTAATGCGTTTGCATTTACTGCGTCGACCTCTTCTATAGTTATACCGGAATCCATCGCTTTATCAGCTATAGTAGAGTTTTCGAGGGTGACTGGGCTTACATATTTACCGACAAGAATTGAGAATGCGGCGCTATATATCAAGTTCTCCTCATTCATTCCGGCCTCTAGGTTGATTGGAAAATAATCGTCGGCAATATCAAAATATTTTGTTTCATTAGATGAGGATATGTAATCGCGATGTGGGTTATTTTGGATACGCTTTGCGAGATTTTCATTCAACGCTTCGTCCATTTCGCTTGGATCGACTAAATCGGCAATAACGGAGTCTTCATCCGGGTCGGAAGAAGCCACACTACTGACGATGGACGCAATCACGGCGATAACTATGCCTACGACTAGTATTAATCCGCCTATCATTAAGTATTTTTTAATCGGCTTTTGTGGCGCCGAATCATAATAATATTGTGCTTGCGGTGCAAAAGGATTCTTCATCTTGTTTTTATTATACAATGCCCTTGTGTTTATTTGGTATAAAAAATAAGGCCCTACGGCCTATTTTTGCTATTTGGTGGATCTAACGGGTCTTAATTCGAACCTATTATTACAAATTGTCAAGTTCAAGAACTCGTTTCCGCCCAGCCCGGATTTACCCTTAAGTAGCAATATAACAGATAAAACCGTTAAAAACAAGTACGGCGAGACCGAGGTTCGGCAGTATAGAAATAAACAGAAAATATTATCTAATAAGGAAAGGAAAGAAATCGTCGAACGGTATAAGGCTGGGGAATCAACTTATCAGCTCACAAAAGCATTCGGTTGTCACAGAAGTTCTGTTAGTAACACTCTGAAGAAGGCCGGGGTCACACCCCAACATCACCGCGTCGACGATGCTGACGTAGTGAGACTATATGAGTCTGGCCAAACTAGCGGAGAAATAGCGAAGAAATATAACACGTCGGCAACTGTCATACTCAGAACGCTGCATAAGAACGGGGCTCAAATACGAAATAATCGTAATTAATCCGACCAAGTGTCTTCTTTATTGAGCAATCTATGCGGAACAATGAATTTCTGATCACCATTCCATAGTTGGTCTATATCGGTATTCGGATGCTCTTTCTTGTATTTCTCGATTTCTGAATTGTAGCACTGTTTTATCTTGTCGCTCAGTTTATCATCGTTTATGGGTTTGCGGTCATCGGTTTTATCAAGATCGACGCCGATACCCAGAACATCGGATACGGACAGCTCGCCATAAATTTTTCTGTCACCGTATTTATTTCTGAATTCATAGTATCCGCAATCGCAGAAGACTAAAGTCGTTGATGTATATGAATCCTTAAACACGTCTGCACAAGTTTTCATATACCAAGCCAAATCTTCTGTATACTTACCGGAATAATAATCCGGTTTAACATTAGATAATAAAGCTATTGCGATAATCCCGACTATTGTTGCAAATACGACACAGAAAGCGATGATTTTACTTACCGCGCTATTTCCTTTTTCGTCTTTTGCGACTCTTTCTGGTGTCGGTTCAACTTTTTGCGTAGTCTTATTAGTTACTTGTTTTTCACCACAAGATGTGCAGAATTTCGCATCTGCGGGTAATTTAGTTCCGCAATCCTTGCAGTATTTATAATTACCGGCCATACCTTTACTATATCACGCAGCAGGAAATTCCCCAGTCGGCATATTTATTCTTAATAGCCGATAATATCGGTTTCTACCTCTCTGATTATATTTTCAGGAATGTCCTCAACGGATATTTTATACACAGTATTCAGGCGTGGGTTATAGACTCCGAGATATTTTATTTCTTCAAAACCAGGGTGGATAGAATGAAGCCCCATTCGCCAATAAATCAATAACTGCAATGTGTGCTCTTTCTTGACCATATTCTTTGATACCTTAAAATCCCAGAGGGTATCTTTTGTCGTGAAATCACCGTCGCCCGCCCCAATGATATTAGTATATCCACCTTCAAAAGTGAATCCACTCATAACGATCGGTCCGTAATCTTCGAAGAACTGCAGAGATCGTTCAACCATTGTCATTATATTTTCTATAGAAGCATAGTCTGGAGTAATGCTTGTTACTGGCTTGTATCCCATTATCCCGGCACGATAAATGACATCATAGCCACATAGCTTTACGGCGTTTATCACCGAACGTCGATTCAGGCCATCGATTCGAGACATATATTTTTGTGCGGCTTTCTGCTCACCGATGAGCGACGCCCCTTTGAGGGAAATCATGAAAGCTTTTTCAACTGGTTCTCCCATCATAAAACGAGTTAAATAATCTACAGCTAGGCCTATAAGTGAAGGATGAAGATGTTCGTATGGGTTTAAAGTCTCCTCGCCGTCACCTATTTTTATCGCTGTCATATTTTTGGGGTTAATATAACCGCCGCGGGGTTGCTTAACTTGTCGGATTCGTGCCGTTACGGAACATGCACTACTCGTAGTGCCTTTATATGATTTCAATGCCCTCAACAATTGGCCTAAGCTCATTAGTGCAATTATATCAAACAGAACGAACAGCATGTCTTGGAGTAATAATCGTTAATCCATGAATGGCATATAATATAGATATGACCGGTTTCGTAATGATGCTTCTTTTTCTCTTGCTACCTACCTTTCTTATTTTACTTGTCATCATTATTGTTCTGCAGGTTGTATTTAACGGCGACCGTTTCCAACATCCGGAAGAATACGCAGATAAAGGAAAAGAGGGCGAACGTATAATCTATCGCACGCTGGTAGATCAAATCCATGTTCCGGAAAACCAAATCCTCAGAAATGTCTACGTTCCGACTGCCAACGGCAAAACATCCGAAATAGATTTATTGGTCATCTCCAAAAAAGGAATTCTCCTTTTTGAGTGTAAGAACTATGCCGGCAATATTTATGGTGACGCCAAAAGAAATAAGTGGATCCAATATCTCGGAAAGAAAAAAAGCTATTTTTATAATCCTTTCATGCAAAACCGCTCCCATGTCAAACATCTCAAAAAATATCTGGAAAAATACGGAGATATTCCGATTATTCCGATGGTCACAACTATTACGGGAGGGAAATGGAAAGTCAAGAACTACGGACCGGAAGACTATTTGCTCGGATATAATTGTCATTTAGTGGATATCTTGGCAAGGACTCCGGATTCGGAATTAATGGCGCAGCATTTCAGAGCTATCATGACAAAACTACAACCGCTGTCTCGCCCCGACGAGACTGTGCGGCAGGAGCATATTAATCAGATAAGGAGAAAGTAATGATAATCTCAGAACAACAACGTAGGGAGCTGGACGCATACATAAAGGCACTGGAAAGATTCTGTGCCTACTCCATAAACGAAAAAATAAGATCCTTTTGGAAAATTGCCACAAAGCCTCATCTCATATCTGAGTGGAGAAGAAGAACGGCCGGAGACCTATATCAAATAGAATTATTATCTCGTTCTCAGTATCCTAAACAAGATCCGGGGATAATTCTTTGTCAGAGCGGATACTTTAAAGAGCCTATTAGCGATGACCAAAAAGTCGAAGGTTTATCTATTATAGATAAAGAAACAAATGATTATATCGAAGCAATTAAAGATATCGACCGTCAAATATGTAAAGGTATATGTGCCGAGCTATGTGATCCTGATGCGTTCAATGGGACGGATCTGACTGATGAGCAAAGAATGACAGCTATCGCGGAATTGCGAAAGCCAATAAAAAGAGAGAAACCAAAAGGGGGAAATATTGTAATTGATGGAAGCACTATTACTAAAAACGACAAGGGAAGTACTAAATCCAAATCGGAAAAACAGCAACGCCGGTAACCATAACTATCAATAGATATATTATCGTTATTGCAATGATTGCCGCTATTATTATGACGGCCCTTTTTGTCCCGACGTTTTTTCTTAGATTATTCACTCTTTCGCCTGTATAGCCCAAGGTTCTTATGAAGGATTCGATAAATAATCCTAAGAGTGCGCCAATAATTATGAAAAATATCATCAATAACAATAAGTCGGGAATTCCCAGGTTTTTCGACATCCCATAAGCGAGAACCAGTACGGCAAAAAATACGGCAGAGATACCCGCGCTCAACAAATAGCGGTTCTTCTTTGCGGTATCACCTGAATGCTTTATCGTTTTCTTCGCCATTGTCTTAATTATTTCGATCCCGCCAATTGTCCGATGAGCCAAATAATAAAGAGAAAGGCACAAAAGCCTATAATGACCCAAACAACCTCCATATGGTCATCAGAGTTTTGCTTGTCTATTTCACTTCTTTCGATAACCCCGTCGGCTCCCTTAAGAATCTCTAGTTTTGGTTTTTTGGCAGAAAAGTCAATTTTCCTATGTAGTATTACTCCGGAATCTAGGAATGTAAAACCGTTTATCCAGTTCCACTCTTCGTAAGGATATTTAGGAGCCTTAACACGACCAATAGTCCTAGACCACCACGTAACCTTTTCCGGATAATCAATGACGCCAAGTTCTCGTAAAATCCGTGGCTTGTCTTCAAACGTTAATTCGCTCCAACCTTTAGACAGTAAAACTATAGTCTTCCTATGAGTCGGAAAATCATCGTATTTAGAAAATACTATTTTCCCGGTAAAACTCATTCGCCTCTCGCAGCCATTTGCTCGTATTAGTTCTACTACGCCATATTTTTTCAAATCGCTTTTTGTGCCATCTGTAACCGGAGCTTTTTCTATATCATCTTCATCTTGTACCCCGGCATCTTCGCTGTAATCGTAATCCAACTCCGAATCGTCGGCCTCCAGTTCGTCACTTTCATTCCATTCAATTTCTTTGCCGCAGCCGGGACAATACTTGGCATTGCTGGGAATCATTGCGCCGCAATTGTTGCATTCATATACTTCGTCGGTATCATCATCGGCACCCCATTCGATTTCTTTACCGCATCCCGGACAATAGTTCGCATCTTTTTCAATGCTGTGCCCGCATTCGGCGCACTGATACTTGTCTTGTTTTTTAGACATATTAATACCTTTAGTCTTCTTCGCTATTTCTTTGATTATATCATTACAGCTTAGGCATTATAGAGAAGTGCCTTATTTGCCAAAATGCAATCTCTGATATAATGCAGATATGGACGCAGGTAACGCTTTGGCTTCATTAGCCATAATTGCAGTAATCATGGTTATTGCATACATAGCTATCAATATTTACGCTATTGTACTAATTAGTAATGTCAGAAAACTGCTATACGGAAAAGGCACCATTCTTGGAATCATTGCCATAGTACGTCTTCTTCGTATCATTGACATAGCGTATGGAAAGAAAAGTAGAATCCTATTCTACATAGCGTTTGGCGTTTCTTTAATTTCCGGGTCTCTCATAAGTCCGGGAGAAGAAATAACAACTCCGATAGACGTCATAGCCATTATTGCTGATCTTATTGTGGTCGTTGCCTACTTTGCCGGAATTGTAATTACGGCTAAAAAATACAAACTTTGGAAGAAAGACGAAAAGGAACGAGAGAATGCGAAGGAATCATTGAAAAGAGTCTTCTTAATTAACGACACACCAACTCCGACAGAGATTGAGAAGAATAATGACGTGGATGAGTTTGAAATCGAAGATGGCTCTAACGAAGATAATCCCGATAAAGACGATGAAGACGAATACGACGAGGACATTTAACGGGAGCAACTAAAAAGGAGCAAAACCTGCTCCCGAATAACAAAAAATGCACCCATCGGTACATCCTTACAGATATAAAGCACTTTAGTACTTTAAAACATTAACGTAATGGTGGGCGAGATGGGACTCGAACCCATAATCCGGTAAAGGAAGCAGATTTTAAGTCTGCCGCGTATACCAATTCCGCCACTCGCCCGATTTTTAAATGGAGGCGCGTACCAGAGTTGCACTGGTCTAAAAGGTTTTGCAGACCTCTGCGTGACTGCTCCGCCAACGCGCCATAGGAGTATTATAACACAGAAAAAGGCCCCGAACGTATCGGGGCACTTTTTATTCTTTACGCAACTTGCAGGCGATCGGAATGGCGAGCGGTACAAAGATGAGGATCGTAGCGAGCAGGGCGTAGCGCGTATCAATGTCGGCTGCGCGGTTAATTGCCCAGACCGCACCAATATAGAGTAGCTGCGCGAATACTCTTGCGAGCGATTCGACCGAACTTTGTTCAGCTGCACGCACCTCTTCTTTGACAAGCGGCATCATTGTGGTTGCACTCCAGCCTTGCGCTAAGCCAAAGCAAGCATATAGGCAAATCGTAACGATGTTTAAGTCGAGGAACATAATTAGACTCGCCGTCCCCACCAAGGCAATCGGCACAATAAAGAGCACCCACGCTGGCAATTTCTTCGCAAAGCGGCGTGCTACCTTAGTTCCCAGGTATGCAGCGATGCTATTAATTACCCAGCCCATCGAAACCACCGCCAGTGGCACTCCTACGGCTAGCATCAAAGGTGTAAACACCCAGATGATGCCATGCGTCACTTCGCGCGCTATCGCAAAAGCAGCGATGCGTAGGCGCAGTTTGCGATTCCCGATATTGCGGCGCACCAAGCTCGCAATGTCTTTGAGTGGGCTACTTTCGGCTTTCAGTTTTTCGCTGTCGTCCACGATGAGCATGCCGGCAAAAGCGCCCAGTATATGCGGAATTGCGGAGATGGCAATCGCCAGACGGAAGCTGATTGCGCCAATTGGTCCACCCAGCAACATCACGATCAGCGACGCAACCTGGTTGCACGAGGTCATCTTACCGTACTTGTCCTTAAACAACTTGCCAGATTTGTCTTCCTTTTCTGCGAAGTGTTTCAGTAAAGTCGAATCGACGCCCTGTGACAGTGCGCAGCCGATTCCGCAGATGCTTTCACAGAGGACTGTGAACCAGAAAGTCTGCGCCGTCGAGTAGAGCAGAAGCGCAATCGCGACCAACAGGTCACCAATGACGTTTGTCCACTTACGGCTAAAGCGGTCCGCCACCCATCCAAGCGGCAAATTAAGCAACATTACGACAACCGTAAAGGCCATTTGCGACATTGCAATCTGCTCTTGGTTGAGCCCGATGCTGAGGTAAAACGGAGTCATAATCGGCACCGCCAGGATGCCCGCCGTTGCCGCCGACTCCAAAATTACCAGACGCATATTGCGTTTTGGATTATTTTTTCGCATAAAACATCCCTCCTTTTTTGTTGCGAAAAAGTTTTAAGTTACTAGCCGTAATTTTTATACGGCTAGATAAATTTCAAAGGAGAGACTTTTGGGGGTGTGATTTTTTATCTAGATAAGGTGCTTCTTTCGCTTTGAAACTTATCTAGATTTACAAGAATTAGACAGTTTCTGCGTATTGGTTGTTTGGCATGCAAAGTAGGCCGTCATTTACGACAGTCTCTAGGACCATAAACCAGTATGCAGATTTACAACTGTGCATAAGTCCATTATATCACAGATTTATTAAAAAGTCAATGCTTATATCGAATTACTACCTATCTGGACTAAGCTTTAAAAATATTATATAATTATCAAGATGAGGAAGGAATTGGCCTTTCTTGAACCAGCCTAGCTCAAGGCTAAAAATACGCGTAGGAGGGTAACGCAATGAGTGAACATTTCCAAAGCAAAAAAGGCGACCTGACTGGCTCCGGCCTGCAGGAATTGGCGCAACTCGTATGTGATCAACTTCCGGATGGCGCTGTGGTGGCAGCGGCTTCGGTGGGCTTGCGCTTCGACTCGGCCATGGGCGAAATCGTCATGGACGAGGCGCCCGAAATTATGACTGCTTCCAAGCATCCCGATGGCCCGTTGGCTGTATTGGCGGTGCGCATGGAGGAGCGCATCCATAACGCATTCGACGAGGCGGCCGCGAACGATTATTGGGCCTTCGATGTTGAGCATAACCCCGTGTTGCTGTTTTCTGTCGAGAGTGACTGCGACTACTACATGCTGGTGGCGGTGGCCGTGGATGTGGACGATCCGGTCGAAATCAACGAGACCAAGTTGATCGGCGAAATCATCCAGTACATCGACGACAATGCGCCGACGGCCGACTTCATAGAAGAGAGCGAACCGAGTGTCTGCTATGTGTTCGGCGTGCTGACTAATCCGAGCTGTGTCTACTGCATCGATTTTGAAGGGCAGGACTGCGACGACGAATAAGCCTTTTTGTGACCGCCCCGGACTAACCCCCGGGGCATTTTTATGCCAAGAAAAACCGGCGTCATGGTGGCGCCGGCGTGGCGTTATCGCGGCTGGCAGGCCGTAATATCGCGCATGATGTTTTTCAGGATAGCTTCGCTCTTGTCGTTGTCGCTCGTAATGACATCGATAGCGACAGAGTAACAGTTTGGTTCGTCGGGATACTGCAGCACGCAGTGGTCGACATAGATCCAGTTGTTTTCCCAACCCATACGGGCGGGAACTACTCCTTGGAGCAGCTCATCGTGCGCTCTGCGCATGTGGTCGGACAAGAAATTGACATAGTTTTCATTGTCGACTCCGCGGGTCTTGATTTCCTGAAAAGCAAACCTAGAGCACTCCGGCAAGATGCTAACCTGATGGCTAAAGTTCTTGACCTCGGCGACGATTACGGCTTGAGTAACATCCAACTCTTCGCACATAAGCATCGCTTCCGTCACGCTGTTTCTGACCGCCTCAATGACTGTAAAGTCCAACATAGAATCACCTCCATCTATTAACGTTGGCGGGGCTATTGAGACTATTATGATTATAAAACATCCAAAATGCTGATGCTAAGAATTCGTTATCTTTTCTGCAGGGAATAACTGAACAAAACAGCCCCGATAGTCTATAATAAATATATATGGCAGTTTCTATGCGCAAGCAGATCGCGCAGAATAGACGCAACACTATTCTTTTAATGCTTATTTTTGTAGTCTTCATTACGCTCATTGGTTGGCTATTCTCGTGGCTCTACGACAATTATTCAATTATGATTTGGTTCTTGGTTATTAGCGCCGGCTACGCGCTCTTCCAGTATTTCTTAGCCGACAAAATTGCCATTAAAACCTCTGGCGCACGCGAAATTCAAGAAGACGAGAATCCGCGCTATTATCAAACCATCCGCAAGCTTACTGCTAGCGCAAATCTTCCGATGCCAAAACTCTACATCATAAATGATGATGCACCAAATGCTTTTGCGACGGGGCGCGACCCAGAGCATGCCAGTGTGGCGGCTACGACTGGACTTTTCGAGATTATGGACGATCGCGAACTTGCCGCCGTGATGGGGCATGAACTCTCGCACATAAAAAACTTTGACATTCGGATTAATATGATTGTTTTCGGGCTCGTTTCGCTAGTTGGCCTTATGTCCGATTTTGGTATGCGTGTCTTACTTTACGATAAACGCAACGAAGAGAACAATTCACCAATTGGGGCTTTGTTTGCTCTAATTACGCTCGTTTTGTCGCCAATCGTCGCGAGCCTTGTACAAATGGGCGTCTCGCGCCAGCGTGAATATCTAGCCGACGCATCCTCCGCAACAATTACTGGCAGTACCGACGATATGATAGATGCTTTGCGTAAACTAGAGACCCATTCGAGACCAATGCATCAACAGAATGTCGCAACCGAATCAATGTATATCGCAAACCCGCTCGCAAAATCCATGATTAGTCGCCTATTCTCAACTCACCCGCCACTTGAAGCGCGCATAGAAAGGCTCGAAAATGCCAAGAAGTAGAAAACGATTTCAGCAAAAACAGTCAACCATAAAAGAAGAAAAGGACATGAAGGACGTAAAGACGAAAAAGACAGACAGGGCGGGTAAAAAAGAAAAAGTTGCAAAGGCTCGCAAGCCACGCAAAAGTTTCAAAGAAGCTTATTATGACTCCCGCGAAAAAGTCTGGGATAAAAAACGCGCTCGCGTCAAATTGCACCATTCTTTCCGTCGTTCTTATCGCGAAGATTATCAGCGCGAATTAACCGTGCCGGGCCTAGTCTCGCATGCTACTACAACGCTCAAAATTATTTTCAAAAACTGGAAATTATTCGGCCTATTGCTAATACTAATTGTCACTTGCAATATCATTTTCGTCGGAATTATGAATCAAGAGACTTATGAAGCAGTTCAAGATAGTCTTGAAGAGAGTTATGAAATTGTCGTAAATGGTGGCGAGCTTGGACGTATCGCCAAATCTGGCCTTCTGCTTATTTCTACTGTCACTACTGGCGGCCTAACTAGTGGAATGACGGAAGTTCAGCAAGTGTTTATGATTTTCTTCTTTGCAATCACATGGCTTATTACAATTTATTATTTGCGTCATCTTTTGGCTGGCAATAAACCAAAGTTCCGCGACGGTATTTTTAACGCGCTCGCTCCATTAATGTCGAGTTTTTGTGTTATAGGACTTATTTTCGTACATGCTATACCAATCCTAATATGTGTCATCGTTTACTCTACTGCCACGGCAACGGGCTTTCTTGAGCAGCCACTCTATGCCTTCTTGTTTTGGCTATTTTGTGGCCTTCTTGCGCTATTGTCGCTCTATTTATTGCCAGTATCCATCACGGCTCTCGTAGCGGTCTCTGTGCCTGGCATGTACCCGATGACCGCCATCCATGCCGCGACTGATTTGCTCCAAGGACGCCGCACAAAGTACATAATCCGCATATTATTTGGTTTATTATTCCTTGCCGTAATATGGGTCGTAATAATGGTTCCGCTAATGTGGCTGGATCTAGTCTTAAAAGAGCAATTTGAGATATTTGCCGATGTTCCGTTTGCATCACTATGTCTACAAATAATGACGATATTTACCATGATTTACGCTTCCGCTTATATTTATCTCTACTACCGCAGGATGCTAGACGATGAGCACTAATATTCCAGCCGATGTTATTGAACGGGTGGAGAAATTACGCGGACTCATTAATGAGTATCGTTACCATTATCATGTTTTAGACGAATCAATTATGTCCGAAGCGGCAGCCGATAGTCTCAAACATGAGCTTAGTCAGCTTGAAGAAAAATATCCAGAATTAATCACGCCAGATTCACCGACGCAGCGGGTTGCCGGTCAGGCTCTTGATAAGTTCCAAAAAGTAACGCATGCCGAGCGTATGATCTCGCTTGCTGATGTTTTTTCTGAAGCCGAAGTGCGCGATTGGCTCGATCGTATTGCTAAGCTTGGTGCCATCAATCCAGAATTATTTGTCGATATTAAGATGGATGGACTTGCTTGCGCGTTAATTTATGAAGACGGACTACTAAAGCAGGCCGTAACGCGCGGTGATGGTAAAGTTGGCGAAGATGTCACGATGAATGTGCGCACAATCGAGAATGTGCCACTTTCTATTCCACAAAAAGAGCATACCGAAGTCCGTGGCGAAATTGTGATTTTTAAGAAAGATTTTGAAGAACTTAATGCGCAGCAACGTGCGGCGGGCAAGCCAGAATTCGCCAACCCACGCAATCTTGCTGCCGGTTCAATTCGCCAGCTCGATCCAAAAGTGGCTGCATCGCGCCCACTAAAATTCATGGGTTACGATATGGTCTCGCCAAATCTCGACACAAACGCGCATGTTTATGAAAAACTCCACGAACTTGGTTTCCGCATTTCTGGTCAGCAGCATATCTATCACAATCTTCGCGAAGCGATTGATTTCATTAACGACCTCAACGAATCGCGCCAAAATCTACCATTTGGTACCGATGGCGCCGTAATTAAGGTTAATGACCGCAAAGTCTATCAAGCACTCGGCATCGTTGGTAAGACGCCGCGTGCCGCAATTGCTTTTAAATATCCGGCCGAGGAAGCGACAACTATCGTAAAAGACATTGTGATTTCGATTGGGCGCACTGGTGCCGCAACGCCGGTAGCGGTTTTTGATCCGGTTCAGGTTGCAGGTACCACTGTCAAACACGCTTCGTTGCACAACGCTGACGAAATTGCGCGCCTCGATGTGCGTATTGGCGATACGGTTGTTATATATAAGGCTGGCGATATTATTCCGCAGGTCAATCGTGTCCTGACTGAGCTCCGTCCGGATAATTCCGAACCTTATGATTACGAAAAGGCTCTACGTGAGCAATATCCAGAGCTTGAATTCGAGCGCCCAGCTGGCGAAGTTGTTTATCGCGTGAAGGGAAGTGATGCCGACGAGATGCTTAAGCGTGCCGTCGAATATTACGCTAGTAAACCGGCGCTGAATATCGAAGGGCTTGGCGAAAAGAACGTCGAGGCACTAATTGATGCTGGTTTGGTCGGTTCTATCGCAGACTTATATACTCTGACGGCTGGTCAAGTCCAAGAACTCGACCGATTTGCGGAAATCTCCGCACATAAACTCGTCGATAATATTCAGGCCAGCAAAAATCCGCCACTTGCACGTTTCATCACGGCAATCGGCATTCGTCATATTGGCAGTCAGACCGCTATCGACTTAGCGGCACATTATAAAACGCTCGATGCGCTCCGCGAAACGACCGAAACGGAACTCCTTGAACTACCCGGCATCGGCAAAATTGTCGCCGAATCAATCCTAGCGTTCTTCTCGGATGAAGATAATTTAAAGCTTCTTGACGATTTAAAGTCTCTTGGTGTCGAACCGATATATCAGGATACCTCTGGCGGACGATTGGATGGCCTATCATTCGTAGTGACTGGTACGCTAGATTCAATGGGTCGTGATGCGGCAGCCGAGAAAATTCGCGCTCTTGGCGGAGAATTCCACAGTAGTGTTGTAAAAAATACTAAATACTTGGTAGCAGGCCACAACACAGGAAAATCCAAGCTCGAAAAAGCAGCCAAATATGGAACAGAGGTAATTGACGAGCAAAAATTCCTCGAATTGCTAGGCGAATAATTTTTCCACAAATCTGTTGTAAGAAATACAGAAAATTTGTAAAAATTACAACATTTTTGCGCCCGAAATGTACTAAAAATGTGAATTAGCACTCTTGACTTGCGAGTGCCAAATACGTACAATAGAATATAGCTACGTCAATCGACAGACACTTCTAAAACGGCGTTGCTAAAGGAGAAATTATGATGGACGAATTTAGTGAAGTAATGAATCATCTCAGTGAGAATGCTCGTTTTGCTCTGCAAAAAGCGGACTTGTTTAGTAAGCGCTACAATCAAGGTTACATGGGGACTGAGCATCTCTTGATGGGTATCTTGGCACAAGATACTTCGACGGGTGCTCGCCTTTTGCGCGACGAGGGTATTGATATTGATCAGCTTGAGCGTGCTCAGGGCAAAGTCGCAGTTGATGTTCCGGCTGCACCGATGGCAATGATGTCTTTATCTGAGGCAACCGTGCTTACTTTGCGTATGGCGATGAATTTTGCCCGCGAAAACGGGCTCGATATTATCGGCACCGAACACATGGTTTATGCCTTAGTGCGCCAACCAAATTCTCGCGCCGGCGTACTCCTTACTCAGCTAGATGTCGACCTTGAACGTGTCGCTAATAATATCGAGGAAATTGTCGAAAAACAGGCCAGTGAAGCTAAAGTTGAAGAGCAAAAGCGTAAAGCCGGTAAGCGCCAAAGCTATCGTTTCCTTTCGAAGTTTGGTACCGATTTAACTACGCTTGCCAAAGAGGGCAAACTCGATACTGTTATTGGCCGCGAGCAAGAAATTGAGCGCGCTATTACGGTACTTTGTCGCCGCACCAAATCGAATCCAGTATTGATTGGTGAGGCTGGCGTTGGTAAAACTGCCATCGTCGAAGGTCTTGCCATGCGCATTGCTAAAAATGACGTGCCTGGCATGCTGATTGGTAAGCGTATTTTCCAAGTCGATCTAAGTTCTGTAGTTGCTGGCACTAAGTTCCGCGGCGAATTTGAGGAACGTATTAAGGGTATTATCGACGAAGCTGTTGGCGATGATTCGGTAATTTTATTTATCGATGAGTTGCATTTGCTCGCCGGCGCTGGTTCAGCCGAAGGCAGTATGGATGCAGCTAATATTCTCAAGCCGGCCCTTGCGCGTAATTCTATGAAATTAATTGGCGCTACTACGCTCGATGAATATCGCAAAAATATCGAAAAAGATAAGGCGCTTGCGCGCCGCTTCCAAACCGTGATGGTCAACGAGCCATCTCCAACTATAACATTACGTATTCTTAAGGGCATTAAGAAGCATTACGAAAATTATCACCAAGTCGTAATCTCAGACGAAATCCTTGAGGAAGCGATAACTTTGTCTCAGCGTTACATCTCCGATCGTTTTATGCCGGATAAAGTAATTGATGTAATTGATGAAGCTAGCGCAATTGCGCGTGTTTCACTCGATAAAAAAGGTGGTAGTGCATATAAAAAATACAAGATTGAGCTTTCCGATTTGCAGGGTAAAATTGAGCAGGCCGCCGAAAAAGAAGATTACGAAAAGGCTGCCAGCTATAAAACTCGCGCCGCTCAAGTTGAAGAAGAAATTAAGAAGCTCGAAAAAGCGAATAAGAATATCGACGAGGCGCCAAACGTTACATCTGACGATTTGGCCACCGCAATTAGCCTCAAAACTGGCATTCCGGTTAGCCGCGTCCATGGTTCCGAGCAAGAAATTCTCGTAAATCTCGAAAAGCATCTTAGTAAAGATATTATTGGTCAAGATGAGGCAATTAAGGCTGTTAGCAAGGCA